>Ga0196964_10000026_pt1 | contig 177267 bp, 191 predicted proteins | sample S1_10metaG_FD_148615 | JGI IMG/M metagenome (GOLD analysis project Ga0196964, IMG submission 148615) | Soil microbial communities from Anza Borrego desert, Southern California, United States - S1_10 | ecosystem: Environmental > Terrestrial > Soil > Desert | place: USA: California | collected...
GGCCCAGGACGGGGGGGGGGGGGCCTGCCGCCGCCGCAGTCTTCGGTTAAGTCTCCACTCCGCTAAATGCCGTCGCACCTGATGATCAGACTGGGAGTCTTGCCCCTCCACCGCCTTCGGCGGTTCCCCTCCCCCCATGGGGGAGGATTTGTCAGTGGCTGACCCCGTATCGGACCGGCTGCGTGCGCGGCATCCCCAGCGGATCGACCTGTCGCTGGACCGGATGCGAACGCTCTGCCGCGCGCTGGGCGACCCACAGCACGCCCTGCCGCCGGTGGTTCATGTTGCGGGCACCAACGGCAAGGGTTCGACCGTCGCCTTCATCCGCGCCATCGCCGAGGCGGCGGGACTGCGCGTCCACACCTACACCTCGCCTCACCTGGTGCGCTTCAACGAGCGCATCCGCCTGGCCGGGCGCCTGATCGAGGACGAGCCGCTGAACGCCGTCCTGGATCGGATCGAGGCGACGGGGCTTGAGGCCACCGTGTTCGAGAGCACCACGGCCGCGGCCTTTCTGGCCATGTCGGAGACGCCCGCGGACCTGGCCGTGATCGAGGTCGGGCTGGGCGGACGGCTGGACGCCACCAATGTGATCGAGTGTCCCTTGCTCAGCGTCATCACGCCGGTCGATGTCGACCATACCGAGTTCCTGGGGCCGAGCCTCGCCGTCATCGCCGGGGAGAAGGCGGGCGTCCTCAAGCCCGGCGCACGCGGCCTGATCGCCCGTCAGGACGAGGCGGCCATGGCGGTGATCCGGCGCGCCGCCCAGGAGACGCAGTCCCCCCTCACGGTCATGGGGGAGGACTTCGACGCCTGGTCGGAGCGCGGGGGGCTGTCATTCCAGGACGCCGAGCGGTTCTTGGATCTGCCCGCGCCGGCCTTGGCGGGCGCGCATCAGATCGACAACGCCGGTCTGGCCGTGGCGGTGGCGCTGGAGCTCGACCTTCCGGAGGTCGCGATCACGGACGGTCTCCGCGCCGCGCGTTGGCCGGCGCGCCTGCAAAGGCTGACCGCCGGACCCTACGGCGAGGCGGCGCGCGCCGCCGACGCCGAGCTCTGGCTGGACGGCGGCCACAATCCGCACGCCGCCCGCGCCCTGGCGGACTTCCTGGCCGAGCGCCAGGCGCGGGCGCCGCGCCCTCTGGCGCTGGTCTGCGGCATGCTGGCGAACAAGGATCACGCCGGCTTCTTCGAAGCCCTGCGTGGCTCGGGCGCCCATGTGTTCACCGTCGGCTTCGAAGGCGCCGCCGCCGAGCCGGAGGCGCTGGCGGCGGTCGCCCGAGGCCACGGCCTGGGCGCGACGCCGTCCAGCTCGGTCGAACAGGCGCTGGAGCGGGCGCTGCGCTTCGGCGCCGGCCGGGTGGTCATCTGCGGCTCCCTCTACCTGGCGGGAGAGGTGCTTGGCGCCAGCCGCGAGACCTGGCCGGACTAGAACCGTCTCAGGCGGCGTCGCCCTCGGCGTGCAGGGACTTGGCGAGGTCCAGCAGGCGCCGGCGCGGGCGCTCGCCCAGCTGGTAATAGGCCTGGATCAGGTCCAGCGTTTCCTTGCGGGAAAACATCTCGCCGCCATTGGACGCCTGCTCCTTGCGCTCCAGCGCTTCGGTGAGGCCGTCGTAGAAATAGCTCACCGGCGTCTCCAGGGCCTCCGCCAGCTGCCACAGGCGCGCCGCGGAGATGCGATTGGCCCCGCACTCGTACTTCTGGATCTGCTGGAAGCGGATGCCGACCTGCTGGGCCAGCTGCTGCTGGGTCAGCCCGAGCAGGCGGCGGCGGCGGCGCAGGCGGCGGCCCAGATGAAGGTCGATGTCGGTGGCCATGGTCCCAAGTCTCCCCGTGATGACTTGGCCGTCCCGAAACGGAACGGCTCGCCTCCAGCGCGGCAGGAACCATGCCGGGCTCGCTCAGAGGGGGAATGACGGCGTTAGGGGACCATCGTAAGGCCTGGACCGTGGCCGTTTCCCGTCATCGTGTTCGGCCGCTCGCAACCTCAAGGCTCCGCTCGTGTTCTCATGCCAGCCTCAACCACGGGAAGGAGCTTTGGCTATGGACGGAATGGGTATCATCGGCTGGATCATCGTCGGCATCATCGCCGGCTTCCTGGCCGAAAAGATCATGCGTCGCGATCACGGTCTGCTGACGAACCTGATCGTCGGCGTCGTCGGCGCTCTGATCGGCGGCTTTCTTTATTCGAACCTGCTGGGCGGCGACGCCGACGGCAACTGGCTGATCAGCATCGTCGTGGCCACGGTGGGCGCGGTGATCCTGCTGTTCATCCTCGGTCTGGTGAAGCGACCCCGTCGAGTCTGATCGACCGATCGGGCGACAAGGAAAAGGGCGGCTCCCGCAGGAGCCGCCCTTCTTCTTTGCGGCGGAGCCTCAGTTCGGCTTCTTCTTCTCGCCGCCCTGGCCGTGATTGGCGTGGGAGCCGCCGCTCGTCGCGCCGGCTCCATCGCGGTCGGCGGGAACGGCGGGAACGGCCGGAACGGCCGGCGTGGCGGCGTTCGGGTTGCGTCGCTCGCCTTCGCCCGCCGTACCCTGGGTGGGCGCCCGGTTGGCGGGAACGGCGGGCGTCGCCGGGGTCGCCGCGCCCGGATTGCGGGTTTCGGCGTCGTCTTCGCTGTCGTCCTCGTCCTCGGAGTCGCCATCGTCGCGGTTGGCCGGGGTCGCGGGGGCGGCCGGCGTGGCCGCGTTCGGGTTGCGCTCCCTGGCCTCGCCGTCTTCAGGAGTAGTCGAGCCGGGGACCACCGTCGACGCGGCGTATTCGGCCCGGGTGGCGGCGACGGTGATGCCGCCGTTCTCGGTCTTGAAGCCGGTCAGAGGGACCGTCCGAACCTGGCCGTCCTCGCCCTTCACCGTCAGCTCCTGCTGGCCGGAGGCGCTGGTCTGCACGCCGACGAGCGTGCCGAGCACCCCGTCGCCGCCGGTCACCGTCATGCCGGGGCTCACCTGAACGGCGTTGCCGGACTGGGTCTGCCCCTGGGAGGAGGCGCGCGGCGAGGCCGGCGTCGGGGACTGAGCGTCCTGGGACTGGCCCTGGGATTGGGTGGCGTCCTGCGCCAGGGCGGGCGCGGCGAACAGCATGGCCGTGGCGACGCCGGAGAGAAGTGCGTGTCTGCGCATGGGGCTTCCTTTGTTGGAGCGCGAGCCCGACGCTCGCATCCCCAACCCAACCCGCGTCTCGGCTCGGCCGTTGCAGACGCCCCGAAATGACCTCTCGCTCGCCCAGAAGCGCCGTGATCGCCCGATAGGCGTCACGCTTTCGCCGCTCTGCTAGTCCTCACGAACGCGCTTCTTGCGGAAGGAGGGGTTCAGCACCTGCTTGCGGAGGCGGATGGACTTGGGCGTCACCTCGACCAGTTCGTCGCTCTCGATGTAGGCGATGGCCTGCTCCAGCGACGGGCGGCGGGGCGGGGTCAGCCGCACGGCCTCATCCTTGCCGGAGGCGCGGACGTTGGTCAGCTGCTTGCCCTTGATCGGGTTGACGTCCAGGTCGTCGGACCGGCTGTTCTCGCCGATGATCATGCCCTGATAGGTCTTCTCGCCGGCGCCCACGAACATGACGCCGCGCTCCTCCAGGTTCCACAGCGCGTAGGCCGCCGTCTCGCCGTCGGAGTTGGACACCAGCACGCCCTTCAGCCGCCCCTCGATGGCGCCCTTGTGCGGCTCGTAGTGGCTGAACACGCGGTTCAGCACGCCCGAGCCCCGGGTGTCGGTCAGGAACTCGCCCTGATAGCCGATCAGCGCCCGCGACGGGCACTTCAGCTGGATGCGGGTCTTGCCGGCGCCGGAGGGCCCCATGTCCGTCATCTCGGCCTTGCGGGCCGACAGCTTCTCGATGACCACGCCCGTGTATTCGTCGTCCACGTCGATGACGACGTCCTCGATCGGCTCCAGCCGCTCGCCGTTCTCGCCGGTCTGATAGACCACGCGGGGGCGCGAGATGGACACCTCGAAGCCTTCGCGGCGCATGTTCTCGATCAGCACGCCCAGCTGCAGCTCGCCCCGGCCCGCGACCTCGTAGGCGTCCTTGCCGCCCGTCTCGGTGACGCGGATCGCGACGTTGGACTCGGCTTCCTTCAACAGCCGGTCGCGGATCACCCGGCTCTGCACCTTGTCGCCCTCGCGGCCCGCGAGGGGGGAGTCGTTCACGCCGACGGTCATGGAGATGGTCGGCGGATCGATCGGCTGTGCCGGCAGCGCCTCCGTCACCTCAAGCGAGCACAGGGTGTCGGCCACGGTGGCCTTGGACATGCCGGCGATGGCGACGATGTCGCCGGCCTCCGCCCCCTCGTCCACCGGCTGGCGCTTCAGGCCGCGGAAGGCCAGCACCTTGGTGATGCGGCCTTGTTCAATCATCTGGCCGTCGCGGTTCAGCGCCTTGATGGGCATGCCCGGAACGGCCTTGCCGCTCTCGATGCGGCCGGTCAGCAGACGGCCGAGGAAGGGATCGCTCTCGATCAGCACGTTCAGCATCTGGAACGGCTTGTCCCTGTTCTCCGCCACCGGCGGCGGCGGCACATGGTCGACGATCAGGTCGAACAGCGGGGCCAGGGTGTCGGACGGCTGGTTCAGGTCGTGCGTCGCCCAGCCGCTGCGGCCGGAAGCGTAGATATGGGGGAAGTTCAGCTGCTCGTCGGTCGCGCCGATGGCCGAGAACAGGTCGATGGTCTCCAGGTGCACCCGGTCCGGATCGGCGTGGGCCCGGTCGACCTTGTTGATGCACAGAATGGGGTTCAGCCCCATGCGCAGCGCCTTGGTCAGCACGAACTTCGTCTGGGGCATGACGCCCTCCTCGGCGTCCACCAGCAGGACGCAGCCGTCCACCATGCCCAGGATCCGCTCCACCTCGCCGCCGAAGTCGGCGTGGCCGGGCGTGTCGATGATGTTGATCCGCACGTCCTTCCAGACCACGGAGGTGCACTTGGCCAGAATGGTGATGCCGCGCTCGCGCTCCTGGTCGTTGGAGTCCATGGCGCGCTCCACCGTCGCCTCGTTGGCGCGGAAGACGCCGGACTGGGCGAGCAGTTGATCCACCAGCGTGGTCTTGCCGTGGTCGACGTGGGCGATGATGGCGATGTTGCGGAGCTGCATTTGGCTATCGGGCATAGGCGGCGGCGCGAAATGCGCGGCCGCTGGAAAAAGGCGCAAGCGTGCGGGGGAGGGTCGGGCGCGCGCCTTCTACAGGCCCGCCGCCGTTCTGGCTAGGCGGGCCCGCCGATTACCGGCGCCGAGCGGGCGTCAGACGCAGGCGCAGGCGGTGGCGCGGAGCCCGTCGGCGTCCAGAACCTCGACCCGGCCCCGGCGGAAACGCGCCAGGCCCGCCGCCTGAAGCTGAAGCGCCGCGGCGTTGACGCTGGTGCGTTGCACGCCCAGCATTTCGGCCAGGGCCGCCTGGGTGAGCGCCAGCGACTGGCCGCCCGAGGCTCGGTGGAAACGCGCCAGCCACTTGGCCAGGCGCGGCAGCAGGAGGTGGGAGGCGTTGCAGGCGGCGTCCGTCTCCAGCGCCTTCAGCCGCAGGGCGGCCTGCCGCGCCACCAGCTCGTTCAGCCAGGCCTGGCCCATGATCTCGATCACAGGCTGGATCGGCGCCTCCCACAGGCGGCAAGCGTCCAGGGCCCTGACGGCGAAGGTCTCGCCCGTGGCCGCCGTCTCCCATCCCAAGGCGGAACCCGGACCGATCAGCCCCACGCACACGGCCGAGTCGGAGGCTTGGCGGACCAGCAGCCCGGAGCCGACCAACCAGAGCATCGGAGTGGAAGGCAGAGCCTCTCCCGGAGGAAGGAGCCGCTCCCGGGCGCCGGACAGGATCGCATCCCGCGCGGCGGGGGGAAGCGCGGCGAAGACGGGATGAGCCTCGACCGACTGGGCGGGACGGGGTCTGACGAGAGGGCGCGCCGGCTCCGAGCGGCCGAAGCGCGTTTCGACATGGCTCACCCCCGGCCTCCTGCGTTAAGGCTGTCGCGGGTGAAAGCCACGATCGGCCCTTGGTCGTCGGCCAGCACCACCTCGGCGAACTCGCCGGTCAACTTCAGCCGCAGCTCGGCCAGAGCGCGAGCCTCGCCGTCGTCTCGAGCCTCCAGCCGCTCGACCTCGGGGGCCGCCCTCAGACTGCGCCGAAGCCGCAGATCGTAGGTCCTCATGTCCGCTCCTGATGCCGGCTCTGAGCTGGCTGGGCTCCATCTGGAGTCCGATGTTCAGGAACATGAACGTCTCCCCGGTGTCTGATCTACAACACAGGTTAGCCAGGGCGCGAAAATCGCCGCTGCGGCAGCGAAGCCCGACAGCGGCTCTGATTTTCGGGTTCATCACGCGGGCTTCCTCGCGCGGGCCGGCGCGCGGCTGACGGTCCCTTACCGGATCGGGTGTCGAACCGCTGGCGCGGGACGGGTTCGGCCGCTAAGCGCCGAGGCATGACCGACGCCTCCGCTTCTCCCCAGCCTCAAGGCCTGCCCGTGGGGCGCATCATCGCCATGCCGTCCGACACCAATCCCGAGGGGGACATCTTCGGCGGCTGGCTGCTGGCGCACATGGACCTGCACGGCGCCACGCCGGCCTTCGAGATCGCGCAAGGGCGCTGCGTGACGGTGGCGGTGGACGCCATGGTCTTCCACCAGCCGGTTTCGGTCGGGGACGAGGTGTCCTTCTACGCCCGGGTGCTGGCGCGCGGCCGCACCTCCATCCGCGTGCACGTGGAGGCCTGGCGCCGGCCGCGCAGCCAGGCCGAGGCCCGGTCTGTCCGAGTGACGGAAGGGGTTTTCACCTATGTCGCCATCGACGAGAGCCGCCGCCCGAGGCCCCTGCCCGAAGCGGTCGATTAACCCAGCCCCGCGCTCGGATTTCTTGACCCGCGCCGCCGGGGCGCTTACCTCGCTGCCATGGCCGTCCGTCGCATCCTGACCATCGATAACCCCGCCGACCTCGCTGTGCTGAAGCAGGTTTCAAAGCCCGTGGACGGCGGGGTCACCGACGACGTCCGCCGCCTGATGGACGACATGCTGGAGACCATGTACGCGGCGCCCGGCATCGGCCTGGCCGCCGTGCAGATCGGCGACCTCAGGCGCGTTATCGTCATGGACCTGGGCGACCGCGAGGTCGAAGGCGATCTCCAGGACGCCGACGGGGCCGAGGCCGAGGAGAAGCGTCGCAATCCGCGCTTCTTCGCGAACCCGGAAATCCTGTGGGCCTCCGAGGAGACCCAGCCCTACGAAGAGGGCTGCCTGTCCATCCCGGAATATTTCGACAGCGTGGAGCGGCCCGCCCGCGTCCGCCTCCGCTATCTGAACTATCAAGGCGAGACGGTGGAGGAGGAGGCCGACGGCCTCTACGCCGTGTGCATCCAGCACGAGATGGATCACCTGAACGGCGTGCTGTTCATCGACCATCTGTCGCGACTGAAGCGTGAGCGCGCCGTGGCCAAGGTCAAGAAGGTCGCGAGGATGGCCGCGTGATGGGCAAGAAGGACCAGATCATCGACGCGCTGGGCCGTCGCCGCCTGACCCGATCCCAGAAGATCGGCATCGGCAGCGTCGTCAGCCTGGTTGCCGTGGCGGCCGTTGGCGTGATCGCCGGCATCGTGCTGGACCGCCTGCTCGACTTCGACGACGCCCTGGACGCCGGCGGCGAGTGGGACGAGGGCGGCGGCGTTTTCACCCGCTGGGACTGAGCCCCGCCTATTTGAACATGCCCTCGCGCAGGTTCACCCCGTATTCCATCCAGGCTTTCAGCGCGCACACCATCTGCGTCCAGCCCTGGCAGTTGCCGTAGGACGCCTTCAGCCCGCCCGGCGTCTCGCGCCACCCTTCCTCTGCAATCGCCACCAGGGTGCGGCCGTCCTCGATCGCCCCGAAGCTTATCGTCACCGTCGTCATGTAGCCGGTGTCGTCGGCGCCCTCGTTCGCCGCCCAACGCAGGACGATCCGCTCATTGGGGACCACCTCGTCCACATGCACCGGGAAGGCGCCGGGGAAGTCGTGGAAGTCCCAGCTGACCGTGGCGCCGGTCTCCAGCCGCCCCTTCGCACCCCCAGTGGTGAAATAGCGCGACAGCTGGGCCGGATCGGCCACCGCCTCGAACACCTGCTCCACCGGCCTGGCGACCCGGGCCGCGACCCTGAACTTCAGTTCCATCTGGCGTCCTCCCGCTGATCCATCCGTCCTATAGGCAGTCGTAGAGCGCTTCGATCAGGCGCTGGGCGCGCGGATCGCCGATCAGATGGGGCGACTGGCGCGTCATGGCGTAGGCGGCGGAGACCCGGCTCGCCGGGTCGGCCATGGCGCAGGAGCCGCCCCAGCCGCAGTGGCCGACCGCGTCGGGATTGGGCCCGAAGATGTTCAGCCCTTTGTTGCGCGTGAATCCGGCCGCCCAGCTGATGGTGAAGGGCAGGACCTTGTCTGGGCCGTGGACACGTTCGCGGATCGCCTGTTCCAGCACGGCAGGCGACAGCACCGTTCGGCCCTCCAAGGCGCCGCCATTGGCGATGGCCCCCATGATCCGGGCGAGGTCCAGCGCCGTGGCGTGGGTGTTGGTGGACGGAATTTCGATCATCCGCCATTCGGCCGCGCCCCGGCCCCCAGGCGCCGAGCCCCGGTCCAGAAAAGCCGCCCGCTTGATGGCGTCGATCTCGCCGAGGTTCGCCGCCGCCGACGGTTTGCGGAAGTCCGCCACGCGACCGTGCTCGCTCTCCGGCAGGCCGATCCAGATGTCCAGCTCGCCGAAGTCCTGGCGCAGGGCCTGGCCCAAGGTTCGACCCTCCGCGAGCCGGAAGATCTCGTTGGCCAGATAGCCGATGGTGACCGGGTGATAACCCGAGGCCGAGCCCGGCTCCCACAGCGGCGCCTGGCCCGTCAGCCGGTCCAGCACCGCCTGACGATCAAACCAGATGGCCGGCTCCACCGCTTCGCCAAAGCCGGCCAGCCCGGCCTGATGGCTCAGCAGCTGCCCGAGGGTGATCCTGTCCTTGCCGTTCCGCCCGAAGGCGGGCCACAGGTCAGCCACGGGCTGTTCATAGGCCAGCCTCCCCCGCTCCACCGCCGTCGCCATCAGCAGCGCCATCACCGCCTTGCCGGTGGAGAAGACGGGCATGAGCGTGTCGGCCGCGATGGCACGGGTCCGGGCCTGGTCGGCGTGTCCGGCCCAAAGGTCCAGCACCACCTCGCCATCGATAGCGGCGGAGAAGCGGGCGGCGATTTCGTTCAGCCCCTCCGGCGCATCGGTGAAGTTGCGGGCGAAGGCGTCCTTCACGGCGGCGAAGCGTGGCGGGCAGTGTCCCTGGATCTCGGTCATGCGGCGCCTCTAGCGGAGGTTCGTCGCGCCAGCCAGTCGAGACAGCCGCGGCCCGCCACGACGCCGGAGGCGAAACAGGCCTGGAGCAGGTAGCCGCCGGTCGGCGCCTCCCAGTCCAGCATCTCCCCGGCGACGAACACCCCGGGTGAGCGGCGCAGCATCAGACGATCGTCGGCCTCGTCCAACACCACACCGCCGGCGGATGAGATGGCTCGCTCAAGCCCCTGCATGGCGATCACACCGAGCGGAAGCGCCTTGATCCTTTCCGCGAGCGCCCGGGGACCGGTCGGCGGCGACCCCGCCTCCCGCAGCAGGGCCGCGCCGGCCGGCGACAGGTTCGCCGCCTTCCTCAGCCGGTTGGCGAGGCTGGCTTTGCGGTCGATCCGCGCCAGCCGCTCGGCCAAGGCCTCCGCGCCGAGATCGGGTTTGAGGTCCACGAGCAGCCGCGCCTCGCCGCCTTCCACCGCGTCTCGCAGCGCCGCCGAAAGGGCGTAGACCGCGCCGCCCTCCAGCCCGTAGCGGGTGATCATGGCTTCGCCCCGCGCGCTGGCGCCGCCGACCGTCAGCCGCACCCCCTTCAGCGGCTGGCCCGCGAACCGCTCCGCGAAGCCGGCGCTCCACCGAACCGCCACGCCCGCATTGCTGGGCGCGAAGGGGTCCACGGCCACGCCCAGAGCGCTCACGGGACCCGTCCAGCGGCCGTCGGAGCCGAGCTTGGGCCAGCTGGCGCCGCCCAGCGCCAGCACCACGGCGTCCGCCCCCTCCTCCCGTTCGCCGTCCGGCGTGGCGAACAACAGGGCGCCGCCGCGCCAGCCGCGCCATTCAGAGCGCGTACGCACCTCCACCCCCAGGTCGTCCAGCCGCCTCAGCCACGCGCGCAGCAAGGGGGAGGCCTTCATCGCCTTGGGGAACACGCGCCCGCTGGAGCCGACGAAGGTCGGCTGCCCCAGGGCCTCGCACCAAGCGACGAGATCGGCTGGGCCGAACGCCTTCAACCACGCCTCGAGGCGCGCGCGCGCCGGGCCGTAACGCCCCAGGAAAGGCTCCAGCGGCTCGGAATGCGTCAGGTTCAGCCCGCCCCCGCCGGCCATCAGGAACTTGCGCGCCACGGACGGCATACGGTCATGGACCACGACCCTGGCCCCGCCACCAGCCAGCGTCTCGGCCGCCATCAACCCGGCCGAGCCGGCGCCGATCACATGGACTACGGGAGCGGGCATCGGCGGTTCTCTAGCACGGCCGGCGCCTGGCGGAACGCCCGGCGGCGGCGTACGCTTACGCTTCCATGAGCGTCGCCTTCACCCGCGAGGAGGATCTGGAGGCCACGGCCGCCGACCTCCCGGACCGCCCGGTCTCCACCCAGCCCAATCTCGTCACCGCGGAGGGCCTGGACCAGATCGACCGCGAACTGGCCGCCGCCCGCGCGGCCTATGCGGCGGCTCAGGCTCAGGGCGACATCGAGGCCGATCGCACCGCCATGGCGCGCGCCACGCGCGACCTGCGCTACTGGTCGGCCAGACGCGGCTCGGCCCAATTGACGGAGACGGAGCCCGACGGAACCGTGCGCTTCGGCGGCTCGGTCACCATCAGCCGCGAGGACGGCCGCGAGCAGACCTGGGCCATCGTCGGCGAGGACGAGGCGGACCCGAACGACGGCAAGGTCTCCTATGTCTCTCCGCTCGCTCAGGCCCTGCTCGGCAAGCGCGTCGGCGACGAGGCGCGCGTGGCCGGCCAGATGGTCGAGATCACCGCGCTGAGCTGACCAGCCGGCGAAAGCGGTAGGCGTCGCGGATACGCTGACCGAAGTAGCGGCCGCGCGAGCCCGCCTCGTCGAGCCCGGCCTTCACCTCCGGGGGCACGTCGAAGTAATCGTAGGTCTCGCCGCTCGTGAACAGGATCCGGAGCCGCCGTTCGTCGGCGGCGTAGTCGTAGCGACGGATGACGCTGGACGGCATGGGACTGAAACGCCCCACCGACCGTTCGGCTCACAGCGCCTCGGCGCAGACGGCGATCAGCCGCCGGAGGTCCGCCTCGTCCTGATAGAGGCCGAAGCCGAAGCGCAGCACGTCGTCGCGCACGTCGGTGACGACGCCGCGCGCCATGAGGCGGGCCTTCCACGCCTGCGCCTCGGGATGGCGGAACGCCAGAAACCGCGCGCGGCCAGGATCCTCCGCCATCGGATTGAGCAGGGTCGCCGAGCCCAGCGCCCCCGCCTCCCCCGCTTCGGCCGCTCCTTGGAACCGGCGCATGAGGGCGTGGGCGTGCTCGGACACGTTCGCCGTGCTCAACCCCTCCCGGTCCAGCATCCGCCGCACCGCGTTGAACCGATAGAGGGCGGTGAAGTCGAAGGTCGCGCCATAGAAGCGGCCCCCGTCCGAGCGATAGCCGACGCCGCCGGGCGGACCGGCCAGGTCGCCGAACTCTCCGAACCAGCCCGTCGCCACCGGACGCGAGCAGAAACCGGGCGGCGCGTGGAGGAAACAAGCCCCCTCCCCGCTCATCGCGTATTTGTATCCGCCCGCCGTGTAGAACACCCGGTCGGCCACTGCCGAAAGGTCCGTCGGCAGGGCCATGAAGCCGTGGTAGCCGTCGACCAGCACCCACGGCCCCTCTGGCCGCGCCAGCTCCGCCAGGCCCGCGATCGCGCCGAAGCGCTGGCCGGTGCGGAAGAAGACCTGGCTGACCACGATCCAGTCCCAGCCGCCGCCCTTCGCCGCCTCCAGGAACCGGGCCTCGAAGCTGTCGAACGGCTCCAGCGGCACGCGCGTCACCTCCGCCAGCCCCGCCTCCTCCCAGCGCGACGCCTGGCGCCGGAAGGAGTGGAACTCCCCGTCGGTGGACAACACGCGCGCCGGGCGCCGCTCGATCCCCGAGAACAGCCGCAGCAGGAAGTCGTGGGTGTTGGGCGCGAACACCACCGTGTTGGGGTCGGGCAGGTTCAGCTCACGCGCGATGTGACCCTGCGCCTCCGGCACGACCTCGCCGAAGATGAAGTCCCACTTGTTGTCGGCATGCCGGTTCGCCTCCTCCCAAGCCGTGATCTGCGCCTCGTATGAGGCGTCCGGCCACAGGTGGTGCGAATGCGCCGCGAAATGCAGCCGCTCCGGGTTCAGCGCCAAGGCGCGCGAGAAGAGGGGCTTGTGGGTCATCTGAAGAGCTCGGGGCTCGTCAGGCGCGCCCCATGGATGACGCGAAGGACGACCACCTCATGCGTACCGACGCGGTAGAAGATGTTGTAGTTGCCATACGGCATGCGGCGGACGTGCGGGAAAGCCTCCAGCACAGCGTATCGCTCAGGGAAGAGGTTCAGCTTCCGGGCCTGAGTCGCGAGCTGCAGAGCGTAGGTGCGGCCGCGTCGCTTCTTGTCCCTTCCGATGTAGGCCGCGATGTCCTTCAGGTCGGCTTGAGCCGGCTTCGAAATGATGACCTTCAAGCGCCCGCATCCGGATCCGATAGGCCGTCGATGAAGGCGTGTAGCTCCACTACGAACTCGTCAATATCCGTGCCGGGCTCTTGCCACGCCTTTTCGAATGACGCGGCGAGTTCCTCTGCCGAAATGGGCCCTAGAGCGCGCGCGCTCACCCAGTCTGTGGCGATCTCGCGAAGCGCTTCATTGGTCGAACCGTAACGGCCTTCCGCAACCACAGCGCGGAGCTCATCCGCGACAGCGACTGGCACATCTGCCTCAACCCGCTCAAGCTTGCCCATGGCGATCTCCTCAGCGCAGGAAGATCGGCCACGGGCGCTTTTGGCGCAAGGTCAGACCAGGGCGCCGTGGCAGTGCTTGAACTTGCGCCCGGAACCGCAGGGGCAGTCGGCGTTGCGGCCGGTCCGCTCCCAGCCTTCCGGCAGCAGCTCCGCCGGCAGCCGGGCCCGGTCGTCGCCGCTCAGCATGCCTTCCGGCATCTGGGCGCCGGGGTTCTGCATCTCGTTCTCGCCGGTCAGCGGGTTCAAGTGGATTTCCTGGAACTCCGGCAGCTCCGGCGGCGGCTGGAACCGGAACTCCACCGTCATCAGCCAGCGGGTCACGTCGTGGCGCAGGTCGTGGAGCAGACCTTCGAACAGATTGAAGGCCTCGGTCTTGTACTCGTTCAGCGGATCGCGCTGCCCATAGCCGCGCAGGCCGATGACGCCGCGCAGGTGGTCCAGGTGGACCAGGTGCTCGCGCCACTTCATGTCGATCATCTGCAGCAGGAACTGCTTCTCGATGCCGCGCATCTGCTCGTCGCCGACCAGCTCCAGGCGCTCGGCCTGGCGCGCGTCGGAGGCGGCGACGATGCGGGCCTCGACCTCGTCGTTGTCCACGCCTTCCTCGGCGGCCCAGTCCCTGAGCGGCAGCTCCAGGCCCAGCTCGGCGCGAACGCGCTCGTCCAGCCCCTCCATGTCCCACTGCTCGGCGTAGGCCTTGGGCGGCATGAAGCGTTCGACCAGATCGTGGATGGCGTCGTTGCGGAACTCGGTGGTCAGCTCCGACAGGTCCTCGGCGTCCATGAACTCCTGGCGCTGCTCGAACACGGCCTTGCGCTGATCGTTCACGACGTCGTCGTACTTCAGCAGGTTCTTGCGGATGTCGTAGTTGCGCGTCTCCACCCGCTTCTGCGCCGTCTCGATGGCGCGGTTCAGCCAGGGGTGGGTGATGGCCTCGCCCTCGGCGACCCCGAAGCTGCGCATGATGGCGTCCAGCCGCTCGCCGGCGAAGATGCGCAGCAGGTCGTCCTCGCAGGACAGGTAGAACTTGGACGTGCCCGGATCGCCCTGCCGGCCGGTGCGGCCGCGCAGCTGGTTGTCGATCCGGCGGCTCTCGTGGCGTTCGGTGCCCAGCACGAACAGGCCGCCGGCCTCCAGCGCGATCTTCTTCTTCGCCTCGATCTCGGCCTTGAACTCCGCCTCCTGGGCCGTCTCCATCTCGGGGGTGACCTCGACGGCCATGTTGCGCTGGTCCTGGCGCCAGCGCTGCATGCGCATCTCCAGGTTGCCGCCCAGCTGAATGTCGGTGCCGCGGCCCGCCATGTTGGTGGCGATGGTCACCGCCGACGGCAGGCCCGCTTCCGCGACGATATAGGCTTCCTGCTCGTGTTGACGGGCGTTGAGCACATTGTGCGGAATGCCCTTGCCGCGCTTGACCTCGATGTCGAAGTCCTCAGGCTTCAGCGCCTGATAGGCCTTCTTGGCCGCGATCCGCTGCTTGGGATCGTCGGACTTCACCTGATCCATCAGGTGCTGGTGCTGGGGCTTCAGCGTCTTCTGCTCGATCTCGTACTCGTAGGTCTGCAGCAGCTCCGACAGCTGTTCCGACTTCTCGATGGAGACGGTGCCGACCAGGATCGGCTGACCCCGGACGTAGCAATCGGCGATCTGCTTGGCGATCGCCTGGTTCTTCTCGGCGGCGGTGCGATAGACCTCGTCGTCGTGATCGATGCGCTGGATCGGACGGTGGGTCGGCACCTCCAGCACGTCCATCTTGTAGATGTCGAGGAACTCCTGGGCCTCGGTCGCGGCCGTGCCGGTCATGCCCGACAGCTTGCCGTAGAGGCGGAAGTAATTCTGGATCGTGACCGAGGCCAGGGTCTGGTTCTCGGGCTGAATCTTGACGCCTTCCTTGGCCTCGATCGCCTGGTGCAGGCCTTCCGACAGGCGCCGCCCCTGCATCATGCGACCGGTGAACTCGTCGATCAGCATGATCTCGCCGGCGCGGATGATGTAGTCCTTGTCCTTTTGGTACAGGGTGTTGGCGCGCAGAGCCTGGTTGATGTGGTGAACCAGGGTGATGTTGGCGGCGTCGTACAGGCCGGTGGTGTCGGCGGCGAACAGGCCGCGCTCCTCCAGGATCTGCTCCACCCGCTCGGAGCCCTCCTCGGTCAGCAGCGACTGGCGCTGCTTCTCGTCGAGGTCGAAGGTCGACTTGTCCTGGATCAGGTCCTTGATGATGGCGTCGATCGTCACATACAGCTCTGAACGATCCTCCGTCGGTCCCGAGATGATCAGCGGCGTGCGCGCCTCGTCGATCAGGATGGAGTCCACCTCGTCGACGATGGCGAAGTGGTGGCCCCGCTGGACCATCTCGCGCCGGTCGTAGACCAGGTTGTCGCGCAGGTAGTCGAAGCCGAACTCGTTGTTGGTGCCGTAGGTGATGTCAGCCGCATAGGCCGCCTGGCGCTGCCCCTGGGACAGGCCGTTGACGATCACCCCGACCTCCAGGCCGAGGAAACGATAGACCCGCCCCATCCACTCGGCGTCGCGCTTGGCCAGGTAGTCGTTGACCGTGATGACGTGCACGCCCTTGCCCTCGAGGGCGTTCAGATAGACGGGCGCCACGGCGACCAGGGTCTTGCCCTCGCCCGTCCGCATTTCGGCGATGCCGCCCTCGTTCAGGATCATGCCGCCGGTCAGCTGCACGTCGTACTGGCGTTGGCCAAGGACGCGCTTGGACGCCTCGCGCACCACGGCGAAAGCCTCGTTGAGGATCGAGTCCAGCTTCTCGCCCCCGCCCAGCCGGTCGCGGAAGTGGTCCGTCATCATGCGCAGTTCGCCGTCCGACAGGGCGGCGTACTTGTCCTCCAGCGCGTTGATCTTCTGGACCTGGGCCATGAAGCCCTTGACCTTGCGATCGTTGGAGGAGCCGAAAATCTTCTTGGCGATGCCGAGCATGGGCGGTCCGGTGAAGGCGTGCGGCGCGCGTCGGCGCGCCGAAAGCGGAGGGTCCCGAGATGGACGAACAGAATACCCGTCAGAAGCGTCCGATCCGTCTGGCGGAACCGCTCGCGACGGGCCGAAATGGCGCGCCGCAAAGGGGCCGCGCGAACGGTCGAAAACCCCTCGACTTGGGCGCTGGGCGGACTTAAGCACCGGCCTTACCCCTGTCAACGCAAGGGGCTTTTCCGCGCCGGATGCTGGCCTGGACGCCACAGGGAGAGCCGCCCATGAGCCTTCGCCCCCACCGCCTGACGCTCGCCCTCGTCCTGACGCTCGGCCTGCTCGTCGCCGCCTGCGGCCGCGGGGGCGGCGACGAGCGCCCGCCGGAGCGCGGCGACCGCGCCGTGGCCCGTGTGGAGGGCGCCACCATCTGGACTTCCGACGTTCGACGGGAAGCCGTGGCGCAGGGACTGATCGGAGAGGGGGAGCCCTTCGATTCGGCTTCCGTCCTCTTCCGGCGCGTGCTGGACGAGGTGATCGATCAGAAGCTGCTGGCGCGCGAGGCCGAGCGGCGCGGCCTGCACCGCAGCGCCCTGGCCCAACGGCGGCTGGAGGCCACGCGCGAACGCATCCTCGGCGACATGCTGGTGGAGTCCGAGGTCGACAAGGCGATCGATCCGCAGGCCGTCCAGCGCCTCTACCAGGAGCAGCTGGGGCTGGCCCGGACCTCGGAGGAGATCCGCGCCCGCCTGATCCTGTCGGCCAGCAAGGAGGCGGCCGATCAGGTGATGGGCATGCTGGCCCAGGGCGCGGCCTTCGAGGCCCTGGCCATGGAGCGTTCGTCCGACGCTGCGACCAAGTTTTCGGGCGGAGACCTCGGCTACTCCACGCTCGACGTCATGCCCCAGGCCTACGCCAACGCGCTTCGGGACAAGCCCGCCGGCTCCACCGTCGGACCGTTCCAGACGGAAAACGGCTGGGCCGTGCTGCGGGTCGAGGATCGCCGACGCGAGCAGCCGCCCACCCTGGAACAGGCGCGGCCGCAGATCGTCCGCTACCTGACCTACGACAAGGTCCGCCAGCTGCTCGAACAGCTGCGGGGACGGGCCAAGGTCGAGACCCTGCTGCCGCGCGACGCCCAGTCCAGCGCTCAGGAGCCGGCCTCGGCCCCCAGAACCGCGCCGCCCGCTCCCTCCCAGCCCGCCCCGCCGGCTCCGGCGGCGGCTCCAGCCCCCACGTCGGGAGCGGCACGGTGAGCCGTCCGCCCAAGGGGCTGGAATCCGCGCTGAACAAGGCCATGGACCCCTTGGCCAGCGCGCTTGGCCTCGGCGGTCGCTCACAGGCGAGGGACGCGGCGCCGGAACCCTCCGCGCCCGGCAAGCCGGGACTGGCGGTTTCCCCCCTCGCCGTGCCCCTTCCCGCCATTCCGCCCATCGGCGGGGTGGAGATCGCCACGGCCCGAGCCGGCTTCTACAAGCACGAGCGGGACGATCTGGTGGTGTTCCGCTTCGCGCCGGGAACCAGCTGCGCCGGGGTCTTCACCCGGCACAAGGTGGGCTCGGCCCCCGTGGACTGGTGCCGCCGCCACCTGGAGGCGTCGGACGGGGGCCGCGACGTGCGCGCCCTGGTGGTGAACGCCGGCTGCGCCAACGCCTTCACGGGCAAGCCCGGAGCCGACGCGGCGCGGCGGACCGCGTCCGAGATCGCCAAGCGCTTCGGCTGTCGTCAGCGGGACGTCATGCTCGCCTCCACCGGCGTGATCGGCGTGGTGCTGGACGATCGCAAGATCGCCGCGCGGGCGCCGGACATCGAGGCCGGCCTGTCCGAGGACAACTGGGCCGCCGCCGCGCGCGGCATCATGACCACGGATACCTTCCCCAAGGGCTCCTACGCCGAGTGCGAGATCGAGGGCGTGAAGGTGCGGCTCGCCGGCATCGCCAAGGGCTCGGGCATGATCGCGCCCGACATGGCGACCATGCTGGCCTTCATCGTCACCGACGCCGACATCCACCCCAACGTGCTCCGCCCCATGCTGGGCCTGCATGTGCGCACAACCTTCAACTCGGTGACGGTGGACGGCGACACCTCGACCAACGACTGTTGCCTGCTCTTCGCCACAGGCGCCTCCGGCGCGCCGCGCATCGGCCGGGTCGGAGACCGCCGGCTGAAGGGGTTCACGGCCGCCCTGGACAAGGTGATGCTGGACCTCGCCCATCAGCTGGTCCGCGACGGCGAGGGCGCGCGCAAATTCGTCAAGATCCAGGTGGACGGCGCCCAGAGCCCGGCCTCCGCCCGGCGGCTCGCCAAGTCGATCGCCGAAAGCCCGCTGGTGAAGACCGCCATCGCCGGCGAGGACGCCAACTGGGGCCGGGTCGTCATGGCGGTCGGCAAGACGGAGGAGCCGGTCGACCGCGACCGCCTCGCCATCCGCTTCGGCCCCCACCAGGCCGCCATCGACGGGGCCCCCTCGCCCACCTACGACGAGGCGAAGATGAGCGCCTACATGAAGCGCTCCGAGATCGAGATCACCGTGGACGTCGGCTGCGGCCGCGCCTCCGCCACTGTCTGGACCTGCGACCTGACCAAGGGCTACATCGAGATCAACGGCGACTACCGGAGCTGACGCGCCAACTCTTGCGGCGACCCTTGGTTGGACGCATCTTCGGCGTATCCTGGAGCGCCAAGATGACAAGCATCCCCATTCATGCTGGCAAGGTGAGCCTCACTGACCTCGTGCGCCGCGTGGAAGCAGGCGAAGACGTGGTGCTGACACGGAGCGGGAACCCGGTTGCTCGTCTCGAACCTGTGATTACCGGAGGACTCGCGGAGAAGCGCGGCCGTGCAATTGAGGCCGCTCACGTGGCCCTCCAAGGCGTCCGCTTCGATGAGACATGCGCGGCCCGCAGTCAGGACTGGCTTTACGATGAAGACGGCCTCCCGGCTTGATCGCGGTCGATACATCGGCCTTGATGGCCATTCTCCGAAAGGAGGAGCTTGGCGAGGCTTGCGAGGCTGCTCTGAAGACGGACCAGCCGATCCTCATGTCGGCCGCTACGCTGACCGAATGCCTGATCGTCGCGAAACGCAAAGGCGCCCTGCCGGGGATGAACGTCCTGCTTCAGTTGCTTGAGCTGACGGTGCTTGACGTAACCGAAGACATCGCCCGCGCCGCCGCTGACGCACACGGTCGCTGGGGCAAGGGCGCGCACCCGGCCGCGCTGAACTACGGCGACTGCTTCAGCTATGTCACCGCCGTGCAGAACGGCTGCCCGCTTCTGTACGTCGGCGACGACTTCGCCCAAACCGATATCAGGAGCGCTCTAGCGTAGTGTTTGCGGAACGGGTCGAACCGCTAGCGACAGTATTCCGCTTGCGAAGGCTGCAACGCCGCCCACGATCAACAAGATCGGCAAGGCTTGAAGTCCCCCCCACAGGCTTAAGAGGCCGCTCGACGCCGCGCCCGTTGCGGTGACGACCACGAGCCACCAGCGATCGGTGCGCAGTAGAGCCGATGCGCCGCACCCGGTGATTCCCGTGACGAGGGCCGGGACCACTCCGGGCAAATAGCCCATCAGAGCCCACACGGGCAGGCCAAGAAGTTGTTCCAAAGAAGCAGAGCCGATAGCCCGACCGTGGTCGATGAACGCCATGATGCCTAAGGTCACACCACCGATCGGAGGTCCAAGAAGTAGGAACATCAGCAGCGTGCGCCGCGATGACCTTGGGTACGGCTTGCTCATCGCTGGCAACCTACATCTGGGGTCAAGACCCAATCAGAGCGGCTAACCGCGCCATTCACCCAGGCACCTGAGCGCCACTTCCAGGTTCCGCAGGCCGTCCTCGCCCGTGACCGCCGGCTTTGACCCTGTGCGGATCGCATGGGCGAAGGATTCCAGCTCCTTCTTCAGCGGCTCGTTCGGCCAGCTCATCACGCCGCGCGTGGAATAGCTGCCGTCCGGCTGCTGGCCGAAGTATTCCGTCACCTGCCGGGTCATCAGATCGGCGACCACGAACTTGTTGGGCGTGGCGACCTGGAGGGTTCGGGTCTTGTAGGGCGTGACCCAGTTGGTGGTGATGTGGGCGATGGTCCCGTTGGCCAGGCCAAACTGGAGCAGGGCCGTGTCCTCGCGCTCGGCCCGGGTGCGGGCCAGCTGCGGCTGAACCTCCACGATCTCGGAGCCCGTCAGATGGCGGATGATGTCGATGTCGTGCACGGCCAGGTCGATCACCACGCCCACCTCGCCCATGCGCGGCGGGAAGGGGCCGACGCGGGTGATCTGGATGGAGATGACCTGTTCGTCGGCGATGGCCCGCTTCACCGCCTCCACCGCCGGGTTGAACCGCTCCACCTGTCCGACCATGAGGACACGATCGTTGGCGGCCGCCGCGTCGATCAGGCGGCGGGCGTCCTCCACCGTCGCGGCGATGGGCTTCTCGACCAGCACATGCACGCCGCGCTCCAGCAGCGCCACGCCCAGATCGCCATGGGTGCGGTTCGGCGTCGCCACCACGGCCGCGTCGAGCCCGGCCTCGAGCAGGGCGTTCAGGCCGCTCAGCCCCTGCGCGCCATAGGCGCCGGCCACGCCCTCGGCGACAAGGCCGTCGGCGTCGTAGACGTGGGTCAGGTCGAAGTCGCGGATGTCGGCCAGCACCCGGGCGTGGTTGCGGCCCATGACGCCGGCGCCGGCCACGCCGACCTTGAGGGGAGCTTGGGAAGCGGTCATGCGCCTCCTCTAGCGCGATCGGGCGCTCGCGTCAGGCGCCGTAGCCGGCCACCGCCTCGACGATGCGGTCCTGCGTCGCCTCGTCGAGGTCGGCGTGCATCGGCAGGCTGATCACCACATCCTTCAGCCGTTCCGTTTGCGGCAGGCCGCCCGCTCCGCGCGGGAAGCGCCGATAGGCCGGCTGCAGGTGCATGGGGACAGGGTAGTAGACTGCGGTCGGCACGCCCTGAGCCTTCAGATGCGCCGCCAGGCCGTCGCGCTCGGTGTGCTCGATCGTGTACTGGGCCCAGATGGACACTCCGCCCGGGATCACCTGCGGCACGGCGGCGACGTGCGGCGCCAGGCGCTCGTTGTAGCGGGCGGCGATGCGGTTGCGCCACGCGATCTCGTCGCCGAACACCTTCAGCTTCTCGATCAGGACGGCGGCCTGGATGGTGTCCAGCCGGCTGTTCATGCCGATGCGCATCGCCAGGTACTTCGGATCGTGGGCGAACTCGGCGGCGCCGGCCTCCAGGTCCTTGGGCACCACCTTCCCGTGGACCCGCAGCGAGTCCATCTCCTGCGCCAGGTCGTCGTCGTCGGTCAGAACCGCCCCGCCGTCGCCGTAGCAGCCCAGCGGCTTGGCCGGGAAGAAGCTGGTCGTGGTGACGTCCGCCCACTTGATCGGGTGCGACCCGTTCAGGGTGCAGCCGAAGCCTTGCGCCGAGTCCGAGATCAGCTTCAGCCCGTGCCGGTCGCACACCGCGCGGATGGCCGGATAGTCCGCCGGCTGACCGAACAGATCCACCGCGATCACCACCTTGGGCGTCAGCTTCCCTTCCGCCTTCACCGCCTCGATCGCCGCCTCCAGCCGGGCCGGGTCCATGTTGTAGGTGCGCGCATTCACGTCCACGAAGACGGGGCTCGCCCCCAGCCAGGGCACGATCTCGGCCGTGGCCGTGAAGGTGAAGGAGGGACAGAAGACGGCGTCCCCGGTCCGCACGCCCCAGGCGATCAGCGGCAGGATCAGGGCGTCGGTGCCGTTGGCGCAGGAGACGGCGTGCCTGGCCTGCCCGAAGGCGGCCAGTTCCTCCTCGAAGCGGCGCACCTGCGGGCCCATGACCCAGGCGCCGCCCTCCACGGCCTCCATCACCGCGCGCTCGATGGCGCCGTCCAGCCGCTTCCTCTGGGCCTGGAGATCGATGAAGGCGATGGACATGGCGGGCTCCCGTCGTTCGGCGGCGCGTCTAGCAACTTCGTGACCGGAGAGCCAAACCGGAAGGGCTCACTTCGCGTTGCGGAGTGCAACCGAGCGGCCTATTGCCGTCGGCCACGGGCGTGGAGTCGGGCGAGTGAGCGTGGAGCGTCAGGGCGGCGTGCCGGCGGTCTTTCTGGACCGCGACGGCGTGCTGATCGAGGATAGCGGCTATCCCCACCGGGAGGATCAGCTGATCTTCATGCCGGGCGCGGCCGAAGCCGTGCGCCGGCTGAACAGCCTCGGCTACATGGCGGTGATCGTCACCAATCAGTCGGGCGTGGCGCGCGGCCTGTTCACCGAGCAGCAGATGAACCACTTCAACGGCCTGCTGGTCCGTCGGCTGGCGGCCAGGGGCGCGCGCATCTCCGCCGTCTACGCCTGTCCCTATCATTCGGAGGCGCGGGAAGACCGTTGGCGCCATCCGGATCACCCTGATCGCAAGCCCAACCCGGGCATGATCCTCAGGGCCTTCGACGACTACGACATCGATCCGAAGAAGGCCTTCATGATCGGGGACCAACCGACGGACCTTGAGGCGGCCCGGCGCGCGGGCATTCCCGGCTTCCGCTTCGAGGGCGGAAATCTGGACGACTTCGTCCGCGATCTGCTGGGCGTCTGAGGCCGCCTCAGGCCGCTTCCGGCTCCGGCTCGGGCAGCGGATCGGCGGCGGCCTGGGCCTTGGCCTTCTTCGGCTTGCCCTCCTTGGCCGGCTTGGCGGCCTTCTTCGCCGCCTTCTCGGCCTTCCTGGCCTCCTTCAGGGCGCGCTTGGCGGCCTTGGCCTCGATCTTCGCCTGTTCCGGGACGGCGTCCGCGGCCGCGGCCAGGTCGGACAGGAGTTCGATGAAGCCGTCGCGCTTGCCCTTGGGCAGCAGCGCCATGATGCGCTTGTCCGCCGCCTGCACCTTGGGCCGGCAGCTTTCCAGCGCCGCCTGACCTTCGACCGACAGGCGCACCGCCTTGGCCCGGGCGTCCAGGCTGGAGCGCTCCCGCTCCAGCAGCCCCTTGGTCGTCATGCGCGCCACGAGATCGGCCAGGGTCGAGCGGTCGATGCCGGTGGCCTTGACCAGCTCGGTCTGCGTCAGTCCCGACTTGATGGAGACCGCCTCCAGCACCGCGAACTGGCGCTGGGTGAGGCCGTTCGGACCCGTCTCCTCGGCGTAGATGTCCAGCGCCAGCTGCAGCGCCCGATGCATGAGATGGCTGGGCGAGGCCGCCAGGGATCCGGCCCGCCGCGCCTGTTTGCCGGACTTCACCATCGACCTGTCCCCTTGTGAGCCGAGCGGAGAGCTAACAGCGCGGCTTTACGGTTTCGCGACGGAAGGCCGCACGCTTTTGCGACAAACGATCAGCCCGCGACGCCCTCAGGGGATCACGTCGGGCTCGGTGGGCGCCAGCGGATCCGCCGGCCTGTCGGACACCAGGTTCCTCATGATGAGCGGGACGTTCGCCACCCCGAACACGGAGGCCGCGATCCACAGCACGCCCCGGAAGCTGACCCAGGCGTCGGCGGGGTCCAACCCCTCCAGGCCGATCGCGGGGGCGACGGCGGCCACCACCGCCTCGGACCGCACCAGCTCGTTGGTCACCGCCACCGCCGCGAAATACAGCCCGTAGCGCAGCGTCAGGATGCGCCAGGCCCGGTCGTTGATGGGGATGACGGTCCCCAGCAGCGCCTTCAGCGGCTGCCGGCCGGTGAAATAGCCGCCGATCAGCGCCACGGCGAGGCATCCGTTCAGCACCGTCACCTTCAGCTTCACCCAGAGGTCGTTCTGGGTCACGAGCGTCAGCACGCCGAAGACCAGGGCGAACCCGCCGACGATCAGGGGCATCCAGGCCCAGCGCCGCTCCACCACCCGCCCGGCCACCACCGCGATGATCGAGCCGGCGACCAGCGCCCAGGTGGCGTTGACCAGGGCCTCGTCGCCGGACTGGCCGCGAGCGATGCGGAAGAACGCGAAGGTCAGGCCGAAGGCGGCCAGGGCGCCGAAGTCGACGGCCTGGCGGAACCATGGAGGCGGGGCGAAGCGCTCGGTCATCAGTCCTCCAGTCCGACGAGGGACCGTGAAAAGGCGCGGGCGTCGAACGGCTGGAGGTCCTCGACCCCTTCGCCCACGCCGATCAGCTTGATGGGGGCGTCAGACGCCTGGGCCACGGGCACCAGCACCCCGCCGCGCGCCGTGCCGTCAAGCTTGGTCATCACCAGGCCCGAAACATAGGCGGTTCGGCCGAAGATCTGCTCCTGGGCGAGCGCGTTGCGGCCCACGGTGGCGTCCAGCACCAGAAGCGTCTCGTGCGGGGCGTCAGGATCGATCTTCTTCAGCACGCGCACGATCTTGAGGAGTTCGTCCATCAGAGCCGACTTGTTCTGCAGCCGGCCCGCCGTGTCGATCAGCACGGCATCGAAGCCCTCCTCCTTGGCCCGGGTGAAGGCGTCGAAGGCGAGACCCGCAGGATCGGCCCCGTCGCGGCGGCTCTCGAAGGCGGCGCCCGCGCGCTCGGCCCAGACGCGCAGCTGATCGCGCGCCGCCGCCCGGAAGGTGTCGCCCGCCACGACCATGACCTTGGCGCCCTTGGCCGTCAGGTCCGAGGCGATCTTGCCGAGGGTGGTGGTCTTGCCCGATCCGTTCACGCCGACGAACAGCACGACATAGGGCTTGGGGCCTGACAGGGGATCGAAGCTGGCCTGGCGCGGCAGGAGCTCGGCGGCGACGGCCTCGGCCAGCGCCTCCTTCACCTCGCGCTCGGATGAACTCTTGCCGAAGCGGAGCTCGCGGAAACGCTCGACGATGCGCGCCGAGGCCGCCGGCCCGAGGTCGCTTTCCAGCAGATGCTCCTCCAGGTCGTCCAACGCCTGTTCGGACAACGGCTCCTTAACGAAGGAGGCGACCACCGTCTCGCTCATCTGCCTGGACGAGCGGCTGAGGCCCTCCGTCAGCCGGGAGAACCAGCCCTTCTTGGACGCATCGGTCATGGGGGAAGGCTCTAGACCACCGCTCATCCCGGCGGAAGCCGGGACCCAGTTCTTTGGCTTCGCCGTTCACCCCTATATGTGAAGGATCGACGAGGCCGATGTCGCGCCTGAGGCTCTCACTGGGTCCCGGCTTCCGCCGGGATGAGCGGAGTAGAGGATGCCAGAAACCCACCCCTTCTTCAGCCCTCGCGCCCAAGGCTTCGTGCGGGTGGCCGCGGCGACGCCGGTGGTTCACCTGGCCGATCCGGTCGCTAATGTTGAGGAGCACACGGCCCTCATCAGGCAGGCGGCGAGCGAGGGCTGCGACCTGATCGTGTTCCCGGAGCTCAGTCTCTCGGCCTACGCGATAGACGACCTGCACATGCAGGGCGCGCTGCTCGACGAGGTGGAGCGGCGACTGCCGGAACTGGCGGCGGCGACGGCGGAGACCGGCGTGGTCGCGGTGGTCGGCGCGCCGGTGCGCCACCGCGACCGCCTCTACAACTGCGCCGTCGTGCTGGGGAACGGCGAGGTGCTGGGCGTCGTCCCCAAGACCTATCTGCCGAACTATCGCGAATACTACGAGAAGCGCTGGTTCGCCCCGGCCGGAGAGATCGACGCGGGCGATCATGTGCAGCTGGGCGACAGCTATGCGCCGTTCGGGACGCGGCTGCTGTTCGAGGCGGTGAACCGGCCCGGCTTCGTCTTCGGGGTGGAGATCTGCGAGGACTACTGGTCGCCCCTGCCGCCCTCGACGCGCCAGGCGCTGGCGGGCGCGCGCATCCTGGTCAACCTGTCGGCGTCAAACGTGGTGATCGGCAAGGCGGATCAGCGCGCGCTGCTGTGCGCCAGTCAGTCGGCGCGGGCGCTGGCCGCCTATGTGTTCACGGCGTCCGGCTGGGGCGAGTCCACCACCGACCTGGCTTGGGACGGGCAGGCGACGATCCATGAGCTGGGCGACTGCCTGGCGTCGGGCGAGCGCTTCTCCATGGAGAGCCATCTGACGATCGCCGACGTGGACGTGGAGCGGATCGGCCTGGAGCGGCTGCGCACCGGCACCTTTCACGACACGGCGCGGCGCGAGCTCCTGGACCAGCCCTTCGAGACGATCGGCTTCGAGGCGCGGGAGGACGAGGCGCCGCTGGGCGACCTCCGCCGCGCGCTGGACCGTTTCCCCTTCGTGCCCGACGACGCCAGGCGGCTGGATCAGGACTGCTACGAGGCGTTCAACATCCAGGTGCAGGGCCTGATGCGGCGGATGAAGGCCACCAACGGCGAGCGCATCGTCATCGGCGTCTCGGGCGGGCTCGACTCCACCCTGGCGCTGATCGTCGCCTGCCGCGCCTTCGACCGCCTGGGGCTGCCGCGCGCCAACATCCTGGGCTTCACCATGCCGGGGTTCGCCACCTCGGAGGGGACGAAATCGAACGCCTGGGCGCTGATGAACGCCCTGGGCGTCACCGGGGCCGAGATCGACATCCGCGCGACCGCCCAGACCATGCTGGAGGCCATCGGCCATCCCTTCGCCAAGGGCGAGCCGGTCCACGACATCACCTTCGAGAACGTCCAGGCGGGCCTGCGCACCGACTATCTGTTCCGCCTGGCCAATCAGCACCGGGCCTTCGTGCTCGGCACCGGCGACCTGTCGGAGCTGGCGCTGGGCTGGGCCACCTACGGCGTCGGCGACCACATGAGCCACTACAACGTCAACGGCGGGGTGGCGAAGACCCTGATCCGGCACCTGATCCGCTGGGTGGCGGACCGCGACTTGGTGGGCGAGACGGCCACGCCGGTGCTGCTCGGCGTCCTGTCGACCGAGATCTCGCCGGAGCTGGTGCCGGCCACGGACGGCAAGCTCCAGTCCACGGAAGGAACCGTCGGCCCCTATGCGCTGAACGACTTCTTCCTGTTCTACATCAACCGCTTCGGCCTGAAGCCCTCCAAGGTGGCCTATCTCGCCCACCAAGCCTGGAAGAACCCCGCGCGCGGCGCCTGGCCCGCCGGCACGCCGGACGGGGAGAAGATCGCCTACGACCTGCCGACGGTCCGCGCCTGGCTGAAGAAGTTCCTGGTGCGCTTCTTCCAGACCGCCCAATTCAAGCGCAGCGCCCTGCCGAACGGGCCCAAGGTGGTGACGGGGGGGTCGCTGTCTCCCCGCGGCGACTGGCGCGCGCCCTCGGACGCAACGGCGCGGGTCTGGCTGGATGAGCTGGAGGCCAATGTGCCGGAGTGATCCCTGCGCCTCCGCTCATCCCGGCGGAAGCCGGGACCTAGTTCTCGGGGCATCCGGGTGGGTTGGATAGGCCCGGAGAGGCGAGTCCGATCGGTGCTGCGGCCGCTCTCGCTGGGTCCCGGCTTCCGCCGGGATGAGCGGAGGAGCTAGGGAACCCCCGCCAGGAACTCGAAGATCGCCGCCTTGGCTTCGGGTTCGTCCAGCATGGGGGCGTGGCCGACGCCCGGAACCTCCACATAGCCCATCTTGCGGGCGCGTTTCCGCATCTTGCCCGCGATCTCGGCGCTGAGGAGGTCGGAGGTCTCGCCGCGCACCAGCAGGGTCGGTCGGCCCTTGGCGAGCCTCAGGAAGAAGGGCCACAGATTGGGGACCAGGGCCTTCTCGCCCATGGCCTTGATAGGCACAGCGATGTCGGGATCGTAGTTCAGCACGGGCGCTCCTTCCGTCCCTTCGCGGAAGACGCGCCGGGCGAAGCGATCCCAGTCGGCGTCCGAATAGTTCGGAAAGGCGATGGCGTTGTGCTTGCGGGCGTAGGCGGCGGCCTCGGCCCAGGTGGGGGTGTCCACCGGCTGACCGGAGTAGGCGGCGATGCGCGCCAGCCCCTCCTTGGCCACTTCCGGGCCGATGTCGTTGAGGATGGCGGCCGCCACCGCCTTGGACTTCAGCGCCGTCACCGCCATGGTGATCAGCCCGCCCATGCTGGTGCCCATGAAGACGGCGCGGGCGATCCCGGCCTGCTCCATCAGGGCCAGCACGTCCTTGGCATAGTTGGGCGGCTGATAGGTCATCGGGTCGGGCGCGCGGTCCGACAGACCCCGCCCGCGCACGTCCACCGCCAGGACGCGCCGGCCGCTCTGGGCGATCAGGGGCGCGATCCCCTCGAAGTCGGCCGAGTTCCGCGTCAGGCCGTGAATGGCGATCACCGGCAGCCGCGCCGAGCCGTCCCCCGGCGCGTAGTCGCGGGCGTAGAGGGTCAGGCCGTCGGGCGAGGTGAAGCGGCGGTGGGCGTAGGTCATGGCCGCAGCCTAATTCATCACGCGCGGAAATACGACGCCCGCGCGGACGCCCGGTGTCAGACCTTGATGTCGAGCAGGCTGCCCGGCCGCATGGGCCGGTGCGCTTCCGCCGGCGCGCTGGTGATCGGCGGGGCGGGAGTGGCCGGCGCTGGCTGACGCGCCTGAACCTGCTCTAGCGCCGCGCGGAAGAAGGCGGACTGAGCCGCGCGCGCAGCGTCGGGCCGAGCCGGCACGGCTTGCGGAAAGGCGGGCAGGTCCGGGCGGATCGCGCTCATGGCCCGCAAACCTTAACGAAGCCGGTCAACAGCCGGTTAATGCAGCGCCGCGACCAGCCGCTCCACCTCCGCCTGTTCGGTCAGGGGACCGGCGAACTTGGCCACCACCTTGCCCTTGGCGTTGACCGCGAAGGTCTCCGGAACGCCCGATATGCCGAGGTCCAGTCCGGCCCGGCCCTCCCGGTCCACGAGGATGATGTCATAGGGGTCGCCCAGCTCGGCGAGGAAGGCCTGGCTCTTGGCCGGATCGTCCTTGTAGGCCACGCCGACCACCTTCACGCCCCGGCGCTTCAGCGCCATCAGCTGCGGATGCTCGGCCCGGCAGGGCGCGCACCAGGAGGCGAAGACGTTGACCAGCATGGGGCGGCCCACCCCGGCCGTCTTCAGGTCGAGGGTGCGCTCGCTGGCGCGCCCTCCCTCCAGCATGGGCAGCACCGTCTCCGGGATGGGCTGACCGACCAGGGCGTCGGGCTTCACCTCCGGGTCGCGGCGCAGGGACCAGCCGGCGAAGACGATCGCCAGCGCCGCCAGGGCGGCGAGCGGGATCAGGGTCAGCCAGCGGCTCATCGCTCGGTCTCCGCCTGGTTCAGCTCGCGCTTCCAGCGTCGGGCGCGCGCCGCCGCCCGCGCGACCAGCCCGCCGAGCACTAGGGCGCTGACGGTCCAGGCGGGCCAGACGAAGGCGGCGTAGGGGCTCATGTCCAGGTCGAGCATTCAGGCCTCCAGCGCCGCCCGGGCGCGCAGCGACACCACCCGCCGACGGCGCACCTCCGCCCGGATCTCGGTCAGCCATAGAGCCAGGAACAGGACGCCATAGGCCGTCATCATGGTCAGCAGCGGCGTCAGATACTCGGCCGGCATGCTGGGTCCCTCGGCGCGGAGCAGGGAGGCCGGCTGGTGCAGGGTGTTCCACCAGTCCACCGAGAACTTCACGATCGGCAGGTTGATCAGGCCGACGAGCGCAAGCACGGCGGCCGCCCGCCCCGCCCTGGCCTCGTCCTCGATGGCCGAGCGCAGCGCCATGTAGCCGAGGTAGAACAGGAACAGCACCAGCACGCTGGTCAGCCGCGCGTCCCACACCCACCAGGTCCCCCACATGGGCTGGCCCCACAGCGCCCCGGTGACCAGCGCCAGCGCCGTGTAGGCCGCGCCCGGCAGGGCCGCCGCCTTGGCCGCCACATCCGCCAGCGGATGCCGGAACACCAGCGCGAAGAAGGAGCTGACCCCCAGCGCCGCATAGATCGCCAGCCCCAGGCTCGCCGCCGGCACGTGCACGAACATGATCCGCACCGTGTCGCCCTGCTGATAGTCCTCCGGCGCCGCGAAGCTCAGCCAGGCCCCGACCGCCAGCAGCACGGCCGCCGCGCCCCACAGCCAGGGGACCAGCGGGCCGGTGAAGCGCATGTAGCGCTCGGGATTGGCGAGGCCGAACATGGCTTGGCGCTTAAGCCCCGAGGGATGAACCGGCAAGCGGCGGCCGTGTCGCGCTCGTGGGCTGGATCGGGTTCGTCACCAAGACCACCAAGAGATCACCAAGGACACGAAGGACCTGGCGCGTCGACCCGCGCGAAGCGCCCCCAATCTCGGCATGGAAATGATCGCCTTCGGCGAAGGCTTGCCCCGCGCTCTTGGTGGTCTTTGTGCCTCCTTGGCGCTCTTGGTGATGAACCAAGACTCTCACCCCTGCGCGTTCCGGACCGCCGCCGCCCCCGCGAAGGGCGCCAGCACGGCCGCGAACAGCACATAGGCCGCGAGCAGCGCCAGAGCCTGCCACGGAGACTGGCCGCCTGCCGCCCGCTCCAGGGCGCCGGAGCCGAACACCACCGGGGGGATGAACAGGGGCAGCACCACCACGGCGATCAGCAGCCCGCCCCGCCTGGACCCCAGCGCCAGGGCCGCGCCCATGGCTCCGGTGAAGGCGAACCCCAGCGAGCCGAGCGCGGCGGCCAGCACCGTCAGCGGCGCGAGTTCGGGGGCCTGCCCCAGCGCCACGGCGGCGACGGGGGCGGTCACCGACAGGGGAAGCCCGACCGCCAGCCACTGCGCCATCGCCTTGGCCAGCACCACCGCCTCCAGCGGCGGCTCCCCCAGCGCCAGCAGGTCCAGCGCCCCGTCCTCCCAATCCCGCTCGAAGAGCCGCTCCAGCGACAGCAACGACGCCAGCGCCAGCGCCAGCCAGGCCGCCCCCGACGCGACCGGCGCCAGCACGCGCGGCTCGGACCCCGCTGCCAGCGGCAGGACGGCGGTCAGGCAGAGCAGAAATCCGCAGGCCAGCAGCGGCCCGCCGCCCCCGGACCAGGCCAGCGCCAGCTCGCGCCTGAGCAGCACCCCGAAGCCCCTCATGCGCCCAGCTCCAGAAGGCGCGCCGGGATCGGCAGGGGGTCGTGCACGGCCGCCAGGATCGCTCCGCCCCCCGCCAGGTGCTCCGACATGACCCGCCCCAGCTCGGCCCGCCATCGGGCGTCCAAGGGGCTCAACGGCTCGTCCAGCAGCCACAGCGGACGCGGGGCGGCGAGCAGCCAGGCGAAGGCCAGCCGCCGCCTCTGGCCGGCGGACAGCTTCCTCACCTCCAGGTCCAGCAGGGGCTTGAGCCGCAGCCGCTCCACGGCGCTGGCGATTCCGGCGTCGTCCGCCCCGAGATACTTCGCCTGAAACTCCAGCTCCGCCCGCGCGGGGCGGCCGCCCTTGAACCCGTCCAGGTGGCCGAGCAGGTGCAGCGGCGCCGTCACCTCCACCTCGCCTCCGTCGGCCCGGATGAAGCCCGCGACGGCGCGCAGGAGCGAGGTCTTGCCCGCCCCGTTCGCGCCGGTCAGCGCCACCGCCTCGCCCGCGCCCACGGCGAGGGACAGCCCGCGAAACAGCACCCGCTCGCCCCGGGAGAGTGCGAGGTCGGAGACGCGGATCATCCCATCCCCCCTGGCGATGGAAGGGCGGACCTGCGAACCCCTCTCAACTTCGCCGATCCGTGGACGCGCGCGAAACGGCGGCCTATGAAGCGCGCGGCCGCAGCAGGCGCCTGGCGCGCGCGGCGGGGACCTGTGCGCCCCGTCGATCGCCGCGCGGGCGTGCAACCGGATTGTCGGGCGGCCTTGACCAGAGGAAGCCTCTCCATGCCGTCAGTCGACAGCCTCCAAACCCGGCGCGATCTCTCCGTCGGGCGCAAGAAATACGCCTATTACAGCCTTCCCGCCGCCGAGGAAGCCGGCCTGACCGGCGTCTCGCGCCTGCCGCGCTCCATGAAGGTGCTGCTGGAGAACCTGCTGCGCAACGAGGACGGCGTCTCCGTCACCGGCGACGACCTCAAGGCCGTCGCGGCCTGGATCGACAACAAGGGCTCGGTCGAGCACGAGATCGCCTTCCGCCCCGCGCGCGTGCTGATGCAGGACTTCACCGGCGTGCCGGCGGTCGTGGACCTGGCCGCCATGCGGGACGCCATGACCGCGCTGGGCGGCGACCCGGCCCGCATCAATCCGCTGAACCCGGTCGACCTGGTCATCGACCACTCCGTCATGGTCGATCACTTCGGCACGCCGGCGGCCTTCGAGGCCAACGTCCAGCGCGAATACGAGCGCAACATCGAGCGCTATCGCTTCCTGCGCTGGGGCTCCTCGGCCTTCAACAACTTCCGCGTCGTGCCGCCGGGCACCGGCATCTGCCACCAGGTCAACCTGGAATACCTCGCCCAGACCGTGTGGACGGCCGAAGAGGGCAAGAAGGTCACCGTCGCCTATCCCGACACCGTGGTCGGCACCGACAGCCACACCACCATGATCAACGGCCTGGCCGTGCTGGGCTGGGGCGTGGGCGGCATCGAGGCCGAGGCGGCGATGCTCGGCCAGCCCATCCCCATGCTGATCCCGGAGGTCATCGGCTTCCGCCTGACCGGCGCCATGCCCGAAGGCGCCACCGCCACCGACCTGGTGCTGACCGTCACCCAGATGCTTCGCAAGAAGGGCGTGGTCGGCAAGTTCGTGGAGTTCTTCGGTCCCGGCGTGTCGTCGCTGACCATCGAGGACCAGGCCACCATCGCCAACATGGCCCCCGAATACGGCGCGACCTGCGGCTTCTTCCCCGTCAGCCAGGCCACCATCGACTATCTGGCCGCCACCGGACGCGACAAGGCGCGGGTGGCCCTGGTCGAAGCCTACGCCAAGGCCCAAGGCCTCTGGATCGACGAGAGCTCGGAAGACCCGGTCTTCACCGACGTGCTGGAGCTCGACGTCTCCACCGTGACGCCGTCGCTGGCCGGCCCCAAGCGTCCGCAGGACCGGGTGCAGCTGACCACCGCCGCCGCCGAGTTCGAGACCGCGCTCGTCGACATCTTCAACCGGCCCACCGACGCGCCGCGCGCGGCCGTGGAGGGCGAGAGCTTCGGCGTGGGCGACGGGGACGTGGTGATCGCCGCCATCACCTCCTGCACCAACACCTCCAACCCGTCCGTGCTGATCGCCGCCGGCCTGGTGGCGCGCAAGGCCAATGCGCTGGGCCTCAAGGTCAAGCCCTGGGTCAAGACCTCGCTGGCCCCCGGCTCCCAGGTGGTCACCGACTATCTGACCGACGCCGGCCTCCAGAAGGACCTGGATGCGCTCGGCTTCAACCTGGTCGGCTATGGCTGCACCACCTGCATCGGCAACTCGGGGCCGCTGCCGGACAACATCTCCAAGGCGGTGAACGAGAACGACCTGGTCGCCGTCTCCGTGCTGTCGGGCAACCGCAACTTTGAAGGTCGCGTGAATCCCGACGTCCGAGCCAACTACCTGGCCTCGCCGCCGCTGGTGGTCGCCTATGCGCTCGCCGGCTCCATGCGCATCGACCTGGCCACCCAGCCGCTCGGCCAGGACAAGAAGGGCAATGACGTCTTCCTGAAGGACATCTGGCCGACCTCGGCCGAGATCGCCGCCATCCAGAAGAAGTCGGTCACGCCCAAGCTGTTCGCCAAGCGCTACGCCGACGTCTTCCTCGGCGACCGGCACTGGCAGGGGATCGAGGTCACCGGCGGCCAGACCTACGGCTGGGACGACGCCTCCACCTATGTGCGCAACCCGCCCTATTTCGAGGGCATGTCCATGGAGCCGGCCGAGATCGCCGACATCGTGGAGGCGCGCATCCTCGGCATCTTCGGCGACAGCATCACCACCGACCACATCAGCCCGGCCGGATCGATCAAGACCGCTTCGCCCGGCGGCCGCTATCTGGTCGAGCACGGGGTGGAGCCGCTGGACTTCAACTCCTACGGCGCGCGCCGGGGCAACCATGAAGTCATGATGCGGGGCACCTTCGCCAACATCCGCATCCGGAACCGCATCACGCCCGAGATCGAGGGCGGAGTGACCAAGCACTTCCCGTCCCAGGAGGTCATGTCGATCTACGACGCGGCCATGCGCTACCAGGCCGAGGGCCGGCCGTTGGTCGTGTTCGCCGGCAAGGAGTACGGCACCGGCTCGTCGCGCGATTGGGCGGCCAAGGGCACCCGCCTGCTCGGCGTCCGCGCCGTGATCGCCGAAAGCTATGAGCGGATTCACCGCTCCAACCTGGTCGGCATGGGCGTGGTCCCGCTGCAGTTCAAGGCCGAGGGCTGGCAGAAGCTGAACCTGACCGGCGAGGAGATCGTCACCGTGCGCGGCCTGTCGGACGTGAACATCGGTCGGCTGCGGCCGCGCCAGGACCTGTGGGTCGAGCTGTTCCGCCCCTCGGACGGCAAGATGGCGCGCTTCCCCGTCCGCTGCCGCATCGATACGGCGACCGAGCTGGAATACTTCAAGGCCGGCGGCGTCATGCCCTTCGTGCTCAGGAACCTGGCGCGCGGCTAAGGCCGCGACTTGGATCGGCGAACGAGGGCCGGCGGAGCGATCCGCCGGCCCTTTTCTTCGTCCGCCGCGCATGCCACTTGAAGCGTAGCTATTCGCAACGGAGTTCCCCATGCCCTCCATGTACGAAGCGTCCGCGCCGATCTTCCTGCGTGGGCTGAACAGTCTGGCGGGGCTGCTCGACAAGGCCGAGCCTCTGGGCGACGCCGTGCTCGAGCTGAAGCTTGTCGACGACATGCGGCCGTTCAAGGCGCAGGTCCAGATGGCCTGTTTCTCCGCCCGCGCATGCCTGGCGCGGCTGGCGGGCGTGGAGTGGCCCAAGACCGCCGACGACGAGGCGACGCTGGAGGACCTCCGCGCGACCCTGAAGCTGACGATCGATTTCGTCCAGGGCATCACGCCCGAGCAGCTGGAAGGTTCGGAGAGCCGGGCGATCTCCATGACCCTGCCGAACCTGACGCTGAACTTCGAGGGCTGGGGCTATCTGTCCAGCTTCGCCCTGCCCAACTTCTACTTCCACCTGACCACCGCCTACGCCCTGCTGCGCAAGGAAGGCGTGGAGCTCGGCAAACGCGACTTCCTGGGCCAGATCGCCCTGGTCTGAGGGTGTAATCCCGAGACATATCCTTTGGCCCCTGAAGGGGAGACACTGGAGACATTCGCCCCTCCCCAGCGGCCTGTGACGCGCCAGGGCCGGCGGTCGCGCTAGACTCGTCCCGAGCGCGGCTCCTGAACCGCCTCCGGGTCTTTGACAGCACCGGTTTCCCGCCTCGCCGCCCTCAGGCCGGGCGTGGACGCCGGGCCGGCGACATGCGGGCGGCCGAGCCGGGCTCCACCCGCAATCCGGCGAAAAGCGGGTGGAGTGGAGACTCTCGACCCTCAGCCGCTGGTGGCGTTGGCGATGGAGGGGCCGCGCGGGTTGCGGCCAAAGGCCTCCATGCACAGCGCCCGGCCCCACTCCTCGGAGACCATCATCTGCCGGTCGCCGACCAGCCCCGCCAGCCGTCCGCCCGCCTGCGTCGCCACGCTGATCGGGTAGCGCCCGACGACGGCTCCGCTCTGCGGGTCGGTGAACTCGGCCAGGCCCGACAGGGTGTGCATGCCTTCGCCGTTCAGCAGCACCTCCAGCCGGCCCGCACGCCGCAGATCGTCCAGGTGGACGCGCAGGTTCACCCGGCGGGGACCGGCGGCGCAGCGCGCCAGCTCCTCGCGCACCTCGTCGGTGAAGGTGTCGGCGAAGTCCTCCTCGCTCTGCAGCCAGTCCGAGCTGAGGTAGATCACGTCCACCCGGGCGCCCTCCACCCACTCCGGCGCGAGGGCCATGGGCGGCCCCCCTTGCACCACGGGCGCGCAGGCGGCGGTGGCGGCGAGAGCCAGGCCCGCGCCCAGCAGTTTCATCGACTTCATCGGTGTTCCCCCGATCTTGAGACGCCCTTGTAATGGTGACGCTTGGGTGAACGTCGGCTGAACGCTACGGTAAGCCTCGGTTGTTATGCCGACGCTTCGGAACAGCACAGCCATACGGGCGTTTTCAAGCACAGACGAGGTCGATCCCGACTATTGGTCACCCGGACGGTCCCGTCGGTTTGGTTGTTCTGGAGGACTACACCATGCTGCGTTGGGCCATCATCTTTCTGGTCATTGGTTTGATCGCCGCTGTGCTTGGTTTCGGCGGTGTCGCGGGCTTCTCGATGGAAGCCGCCAAGTTCATCGCCATCATCGCCATCGTCCTGTTCGTGATCTCGCTGGTCGCCGGCGGCCTCCGCGGCCGAGCGCCGAGGGTCTAGGGACGCGCGTCCAAACCCCGGCCTGATCGGGTCGGGGCATGGGCGGACACAGTTCAGTTCGCTTCGGGAACAGGCCGGGTCTGATCAGACCGCGGCCTGTTCTCTTTGGCCGGGCGTCGCGGGATCGGGCGCGGTGGCGGCGCGGCGGGTGTCCTGCCGACGCGGCAGCCGCCAGGTCTCGGAGGGCTCGAACCCCTCGCCCTTCCAGGCCATGGCCGTGACGGTGATGGTGTGGGCGTCCCAGTCGATCTGGTTGAACGACGGCGGCGCGCCTCGCTCCCGATGGCTGAGCGTCCCGCACCCGACCGCATAGGAGCACCTGTCGCCGAGCGCGATGGGGAGCGCGAAGGGCACATGCACATGGCCGGTGGTGATCAGGTCGACGCCCGCTTCGGCGAAGATGAGCGCCGCCTCGTCGCCGCGCTTCACGTCGCCGGTCATGGGCGTGCCGATCATCTCCACCAGCGGGTGGTGGCAGGCCAGGATGCGCAGCGCGCCGATCGGGGCCTGGCGCAGGGCGGCGGCGGCCTTGCGGGTCTGGGCCAGGTCGATCACGCCCTTGGACCAGTTCAGCCGAGCCTGCCAGCCGCGCGCCGTGGTCACGCCCCTGACCATGACGTGCTCGGACAGGAACTGGTGGTCGTGCGGCGGGTGACCGGTGGCATCCTCGAAGGCCCGCCAGGGATGGAACAGCCGCGCCAGCGCGTCCCAATAGGGCACGTCGTGGTTGCCGACGGTGACGAAGACCGGCTCGGGCAGGCGGCGGATCCACTCCCCCGCCGCCCGGAACTCGCGGCCATAGCCCTTCTGGGTGATGTCGCCGGTGATCAGGATGAGCTCGGCGCCGCTGGCCTGGGCGTAAGGCACGGTCGCCTCCACCGCCCGGCGGTGCTCCACGCCGAAGTGGACATCCGAGAACTGCAGGATGCGCGGCATCAGACGCTGTCCTCGGCCGCCGCCGGCTTGGGCGCCAGGGCGCGGAAGGCGCGTGGGAGGAAGGCGATGTGCGCCTCGCCGCCCAGCAGCAGGGGCTCGCCGTCCAGCACGGCCGGGATGCGGGAGCGGGCCCAGACCCGCCCCTTCCTCAGCGGCTTGGCGATGACCGCCGGGTCGCGGCGCCAGTCGTCGAACACGGCGTGGGCGGCCAGCCGGAAGGCGTCCCGCGCGTTGGCCGTGGACATGCCTGCGGCTTCCAACCCCACCGGCTCCTCCATGGCGCGCGAGATCATGGGGCTGATCAGGCAGAAGGCCTCTCCGCGCCGCGGCGGGTCGTTGTCGATCTGATAGCGGATGCGGCCGCTGAAGGCCCGCTTCATGGCCCGGCGCGCATAGGCCAGGGCCAGGCTGAACCGCCCCACCCGCACCGCCTCGCGCGCGGGCGCCCACAGCGCGGGCGCCCCCAGGATGGCGGCGCAGTAGAAGGCGTGACCCTCCACCGTCCCCCCCGCCACGAACTGCGGCTCGCCCTCCTCCAGCACGGTGCGCAGGGCGGCCTTCCAGTCGGTCGTGCCGTAAAGCGCCTTGGGCAGCATGTTCATGGTGCCGCCCGGCAAGGGCGCGACCAGCGGGCCTTCCGCGCCGGCCCGGCCCGCGATGGTCCCGATGGTCCCGTCCCCGGCCAGAACCAGCAGGGCGTGGGGCCGGCCTTCCAGCGCCGCCTCCACCTGGTCGATCAGGCGCTCCGGCGTCAGCTCCACCACCTCGGCGTCGCAGCCGTATTCAGCCAGGATCGCGCGCGCCTCCTCGGCCGCGCCGGGGCCGACGCTGCCCGAGAGGGGGTTGATGAGCATGACGATCCGGCCCTGCCCCAGGTGCGGCGTCAGGGCGGGGCCGGCGGCCTCAGGCGCCGGCTCGACGGCCGCCTGCGAGGAGACATCTGTCATGCGGCCCGGAACGCGGCCTCCAGGCCGATGTTCCGGCGAAGCTTAGGACTTCTTCAGCTCGTCGGCGGTCTTGTCCGCCCCCGCCTTGACCGCGTCTCCGGTCTTCTCGGCCGTTTGGGCGACGGAGGTCTTGGCTTCCTCGGCCGCCTTCTCGGTCTTTTCGCCGGCGCGTCCGGTCATGGTCTTGACCTGACCCCAGGCCGAAGCGGTCCAGCCGTCGACCTGCGCCCCGGCCTTGGCGACGGACTTCTCCTTGATCGACAGAACCAGCATCAGGGCGCCGAACAGCGCCACGAGCGTGACAAGCAGGCCGACCAGCGGCGGCCCGCCGGAGCGGCGGCGCTGCCGCGCCCACACCGGACCGTCGCCGCCCTCGGCCATCCGCACGGGTTGCGGAAAACGCATGATGAAAACCCCTCTTGAACCGGCCCGCGCCCCTCCAGACACGGCTGCAAGGGAACTTAACCGAGCGTCGGCCGGAAGCATAGGCGGGGAACCGCCAAGGTAATCCAGCGTTCTCGCCTCGGGGGCGATTGAGGGATGAAGGAACTCAACCCATGAACAAGGCTATCATCGCCATCGCCAGCGCCGGTCTGCTCGCTTCCGCTTGCGCCAGCAGCGACCCGTACTACGGCGGCGGCACCAATGAAACCGTTCGCCAAGGCGCCGCCGGCGCGGCCATCGGCGCCCTCGCGGGCGCGGCCATCGGCAACAACCTGGGCAGCGGCAACGCGGCTCGCGGCGCGGCCATCGGCGCGGTCGTCGGCGGCGCCGTCGGCGCGGTCCGCGGCTCGGAAGCCGACCGTCGCAACCGCGGCCTGTCGCGTCAGTACGACAGCCGCTCCGGCCAGTACTACTACTGCTACCCGGAAGGCGACTGCTACTGGGAGAACGGCACTCGCCGGAACTGATCGGCGCGTGACAAGCTGAAAACCGACAGGGCGGTCCGCCAGTCGCGGGCCGCCCTTTCTGGCGACGGAGGGGGAAGAATGAAGTTTCCAACGAGCCTGGCGGTGGCGGCTCTGGTCGCCATGGGCCTGTCGGGTTGCGGCGCCAGCCGCTTCTTCGACCGCGACAAGGTGGTGGCCACGCCGAGCGCCTGCACGCCCCAGCGCATGGACATCTATTTCGCCGACGGGCAGGCGACGCTGACGCCGCCGGCGCTGCAGGCGCTGAGCCTGATGTCCACCCAGTTGCAGAACTGCGGCATCAAGTCGGTGCAGGTCACGGGCCTGTCCGACGCCCGCGGCGCGCCGGAGGCCAACCTGACCCTGGCCCAGCGACGCGCCAACGCGGTGGCGGAGGCCATGGCCTCGCTGGGCTGGCCCACGCCGGTGTTCGAGGTCCAGGCCGGAGGCGAGGCGGGCGCGTCCGTCAGCTCCGCCGTGCAGGAGCCGCTGCGTCGTCGGACCGAGGTTCTCATCGACGCCGGCCCTCGCTGAGGCGACCCGTCGCGACGTCCGCCGTGGCCCTGAGCGCCGCCTGCGGCTAAGGTCCCTCGCCGATCGCGGCCGGGACCTGTTCGCTTGCGCCTCTTCGCCCTTCTGCTTCTGCTGATCTCGGCCATCGCCGCTCCGGCCCGCGCGCAGGCCGGCTTGCAGCGTACGGACGAGATCGCGGTCGAACTGGTCTCCATGAGCCAGTGGGCGACCCCCGGCTCCACCGCGGTGATCGCGCTCCGGCAGGAGATCGCGCCCGGCTGGCACACCTACTGGCGCAATCCCGGGGACTCGGGCGAGCCCACCGCCATCAGCTGGCGGCTGCCGCAGGGGGTGACGGCGGGCGAGATCGTGTGGCCTGTGCCGGAGCGTCAGAAGCTGTACGCCTTCGTCAACTACGGCTTCTCGGGCGAGATCTATCTGCCGAGCCCCATCCAGGTGCCGGCGACGGCGCGCGGGACCCTGCCGATCCGGGCCAAGGTGGACCTGTTCGTGTGCAGCGACACCGTCTGCACGGCCCAGCCGTTCGAACTGGCGCTGGACCTGCCGGTGCGCGAGGGCGCCGCTCCGCTGACGGCTCGTCACGGTCAGGCCATCCAGGCGACGCTACAGGGCGCGCCGCAGCGGGCGGCGATCACCGGGCGCGCGACGGTGGAGAACGGCCGCTTCACCCTGACCGCCACGGGCGGTCCGCTGGTCAGCCCCGAGCTCTCGAACGCTTGGTTCTACCCCTACGACGACCAGGTGCTGAACCACTCCGCGCCGCAGGCGGGTCGGCGGGGGCCGCGGGGACTGACGCTGACCGCGCCCGCGGCCGACCCGGTCACGGCGGGGCCGATCACGGGGCTGCTGGCCACAAACCTCGGGGCCTTCGAGATCACGGCCGAGCGCGGGCCGCCGCTTCCGGGCGCCGAGGGCGCGGGGGCGCTCAAGCCCTTCGCCGGAGACCGCGCGGACCCGCGCTCCACGCCTGAGGTTCCCTTGTGGCAGGCGGCGCTGCTGGCCCTGGCGGGCGGGCTGATCCTCAACCTCATGCCCTGCGTCTTTCCCATCCTGGCGATGAAGGCCGCGGCGCTGGCGGGCGCCGCCCACGAGCCCGGGCGGGCGCGAGCGGACGGACTGGCCTTCCTGATCGGCGTGCTGAGCGCCTTTCTCGCGCTGGCGGGCGTTCTGCTCGCGCTCCGCGCCGGGGGCGAGGCGATCGGCTGGGGCTTTCAGCTGCAATCGCCGGCCGTCACGGCGGCGCTCGCCCTGCTCATGCTGGCGGTGGCGCTGAACCTGTCGGGCGTGTTCCACATCGGCGCGGGCGTTCAGGGGCTCGGCTCAGGGCCGCTGGCCCGCCTGCCCGGAGCGGCCGGAGCCTTCATGACCGGCGTGCTGGCGGTGGTGGTCGCCGCCCCGTGCACCGCCCCCTTCATGGCCGTGGCTCTGGGCGCCGCTCTGGTCATGCCGGCGCCTGCGGCGCTGCTCGTCTTCTTCTGCCTGGGCCTGGGTCTGGCCCTGCCCTATGTCGCCTTCAGCCTGGCGCCCGCCGTGCTGCGCCGCCTGCCGCGACCGGGCGCGTGGATGGAGCGGCTGAAGGCGCTGCTGGCCTTTCCCATGTACGGCGCGGCCCTGTGGCTGGCCTGGGTGTTCAGCGCCCAGGCCGGGAGCGACGCGCTGGCGCTGCTGTTCGGCGCCGGCCTCCTGCTCGCGCTGGCGCTGTGGCTTGCGGGTCAGGGCCAGGCGCGGCGGCTGGCGGGCGGTCGAGGCGTGCTGCACCTGACGACGGCTTTGGCCGTGCTGATCCTGGGGGGGGCGGCTCTGGTCGTCGGGGTGCGGGCCGCCGTGCCGCAGGAGGCCTCCGCGCGCCAGACCGCCCTGCCCTCGCAGCCCTGGTCCGAGCCCGCGGTGCAGGCGGCGCTTCAGGAGGGGCGGCCCGTGCTGGTCAACTTCACCGCCGACTGGTGCGTCACCTGCAAGCTGAACGAGGGCGCGGCGCTCTCCACCCCGCGCACGGCCGAGGCGCTGCGTCAGGCGAACGCCGTCTATCTGGTCGGCGACTGGACCCGCCGGGACGACGCCATCACGCGCGCGCTGCAAAGCCATGGGCGCTCGGGCGTGCCGCTTTATCTGGTCTACACGCCGGGCGAGGCCCGGCCGCGCATCCTGCCGCAGATCCTGACCGAGGGCGCCGTGGCCGAGGCGCTGGAGCCGGCGGCTAGACCGGCGGCTTCGGCGGAGCGGTGATCACCGCGACATTGTCGTCCAGCAGGTGCGACAGCTCCGACAGGGCCACCGCCCGCTCGGCGGCGTTCGGCGCCGTCTCCAGCGCCTGGAGCCGAACCGGCAGGTCCTCCGAGATGCCTCGCAGGATGCACTTGAGGTCGCCGTCGACGCCGCGCTCCTTGAGCACGAGATGCCCTTGCAGGTCGGAAGCCGCCAGGGCTTCCGCCTCCGCGCGGAAGCGGCGGTAGGGATCGGCGGCGAAGAAGCCCGCCTGCTCCGCGGCCCCCGAGGCGCTCCAGCCGTCGACGACGGTCTTCAGCGCGCCCGCCTTCTGGATGATGCCCGCGAACAGGGGCTCGGCCGCGACGGAAACGGGCGCGTCCGGCGCGCTCGACGGCGCGGCGGCGGACGCGGCCACCGCCGGGTCGCTGAGGAGCAGGGTGGCGACCAGCGCGATGCCACAGGACATGACCGAAACTCCGGCGGAAAAGGTTGAACCAGTCTGGCCCCGACCCGTAAACGAAGCCTTCACCTTGGCCGGAGACCGCCCTTGTCCGAGCTTTCCACCGCCTGGAGCCGCCTGAAATCCGTCGCCGAGGCGGGGCGCGATCAGCGCATCGCCGACCAGTTCGCGGCTGACCCTGAGCGGCTGGCGCGCCTGAGCCTCGAGGCGGCGGGGCTCCACCTCGACCTGTCCAAGCAGAGCTGGACGCGCGAAGGGTTCGAGGCGGCTGTCGATCTGGCGCGGTCGGCCGATGTGGAGGGCCGCCGGACGGCCCTGTTCGCGGGCGAGGCGGTGAACCTGACCGAAGGCCGCGCCGTGCTGCACCCGGCGCTGCGCGCGGCCGTCGGCGCCGACTTCCGCGCCTTGCGCGAGCCCGTGTCGGCCGAGGTCGATGCGGTGCGGGCGCAGACGGCGGCCTTCTCCGGAGCGATCCGCAGCGGCGCCGAAACGGGCGCGACGGGTCGGCCGTTCAAGGCGGTCGTGCACATCGGCATCGGGGGGTCCGACCTGGGGCCGCGCCTCGTCTGGGATGCCCTCCGCCCGCTGGAGCCGGCCGTCGACGTCCGCTTCGTCGCCAACATCGATCCGCGCGACATGGCCGAGGCCCTGGTCGGGCTCGAGCCCGAGACGACCCTGGTGATCGTCGTCTCCAAGACCTTCACCACCCAGGAGACGCTGGCGAACGCCGAGCTCGCCAAGGCCTGGCTGAACGGCGGCCTGCCGGAAGCGGGGCGCGAGAAGCACTTCATCGGCGTGACCGCCGCGCCGGAGCGGGCGACGGCGTTCGGCTGCGGCCGCACCTTCGCCTTCCGGGACTGGGTCGGCGGTCGTTATTCGCTGTGGTCGGCGGTCAGCCTGTCCTGCGCCATCAGCTTGGGCTGGGACGTCTTCCAGCGGCTGCTGGACGGCGCGGCCGAGATGGACCGGCACTTCCTGGAGGCGCCGCTGGAACGGAACGCGCCGGTGCTGCTGGCTCTGGCCCAGGCGTTCAACGTCGACGCGCTGGGGCGGCGCGCACGGACCGTCGCCCCCTATGCTCACGCGCTCCGGCGCCTGCCGGCCTTTCTCCAGCAGCTGGAGATGGAGTCGAACGGCAAGCGGGTGCGGCGCGACGGCTCAGGCGTCGAGCACGGAACCTGCCCTGTCGTGTTCGGCGAGCCCGGCACCAACGGCCAGCACGCCTTCTTCCAGCAGATCCACCAAGGGCCGGAGGTCGTGCCCGCCGAGTTCGTGGTGGTCAGGCGAACGCACGAAACCGCGAGCGAGGCGCCGCTGTGGGCCAATGCGGTGGCGCAAGGACAGGCCTTGATGCTCGGCAAGACCGCCGAGGAGGCCCGCGCCGAGATGCTGAGCGGCGGCCTGTCCTCCGATGAGGCCGAGCGGCTGGCCCCGCACCGCGTCTTCCCCGGGAACCGGCCGTCCACCACCATCCTCATGGACGCGGTCACGCCCGAAAGCCTCGGCGCCCTGCTGGCGCTCTATGAGCACAAGACCTTCGTCGAAGGCGTGATCTGGGACATCAACAGCTTCGACCAGTGGGGCGTCGAACTGGGCAAGGTGCTGGCCAAGGCGGTTCTGAAGGCTGCGGACGGCGAAGCGGCCGAGTTCGACCCCTCCACCGCCGCCCTGCTCGACAGGCTGCGCTAGGCCGGTTCGGCCGAAGCCTTCAGCGCCGTGCGCGCGGCGCGAGCCCTGAGGGCGGCCGCGGCGGCGAAGACGCCGGCGCCCGTCCAGATGAAGACGAAGCTGGCGGCCCGCAGCGGGGTGAAGGCCTCGCCGGCCAGCACGCCGACGAGGAATTGCAGCGTCGGCGCCAGGAACTGGATGAAGCCGATGGTGGAGAGCGGCAGACGCCGCGCCGACCAGGCGAACAGCGCCAGCGGGATCACCGTGGCGAATCCGCTGAACACGCCCCAGGCCAGGCCGCCCAAGCTGGCGAAGCCGTGGCCGCCCCCCGCCATCTGGATCCAGAAGACCCAGGCGAGGCCAAAGGGCGCCAGCAGCAGGCATTCGAAGAAGAGGCCGGTCTGGGCGTCGGCCTGCACCCGCTTGCGGATCACGCCATAGGCGCCGAAGCTGAAGGCCAGGATCAGCGAGATCCACGGCGGGCGACCGAGCGCGAGCGCCTGGAGAAGCACGCCGACGGCCGCCAGGCCGATCGCCGCCCAGCCCCACCGATCGATCCGCTCCCTGAACAGCCACAGCCCCACCACCATGTTGAGCAGCGGGTTGATGTAGTAGCCGAGGCTGGCCTCCAGCGTCGCGTGATGGGTGGTGGCCCAGACATAGACGCCCCAGTTGATGCCGATCAGCAGGGCCGACAGGGCCAGCCAGCCGAGGGTGCGCGGGTTCCGCAGAACCGCCATCGCCTGGCTCTTCTGCCCCGCCAGCCAGACCAGGCCGCCGGCGAACAGCACGGCCCACATGGCGCGGTGCGCCAGGATCTCGCCCGCCGTGAAATCGGCCGCCGCCATGCCCATGAAGAGCAGGGGCATCAGCCCCCACAGGGTGTAGCAGGCCACCGCCGACAGAAGCGCGGCGCGGGTTTCGGATGAAGCGGGCATGGGGAGCGCCCTTTCTGTGATCGCGCCCGGTGAGCGGCCGGGCGGGTGGGTCAGACGGCGAGGGTGCGCAGGCCGTTCTTGGTGCGGAGCTTGCCGGTCTCGTCCAGCAGCTGGGCGATCTGCACCGCGTTCAGCGCGGCGCCCTTGCGCAGGTTGTCGGAGACGACCCACAAGGACAGACCATGCTCGACCGTCGGGTCCTTGCGGATGCGCGACACATAGACGGCGAACTCACCGGCCGCCTCGACCGGGGTGATGTAGCCGTCCGCCTCGTGCTTATCGACGACCAGCACGCCCGGCGCGTCGCGCAGGATCTCGCGCGCCTCCTCGGGCTCGATCGGACGGTCGAACTCAAGCGTGACGGCTTCCGAGTGGCCGACAAACACCGGTACACGGACGCAGGTGACGGTCAGCTTGATCGAGGGGTCGAGGATCTTGTGGGTCTCGTTCCACATCTTGGCCTCCTCGTCGGTGAAGCCGTCGTCGCGGAAGGCGCCGATGAAGGGGACGACGTTGAAGGCGATCTGCTTGGGGAAGACCTTGGGCGTGGCGTCGCCGAGGCCGTAGAGGGCCTTGGTCTGGTTCCACAGCTCGTCCATGCCCTCCTTCCCCGCGCCGGACACCGACTGATAGGTCGAGACCACCGCCCGCCTGATCGTCGCCGCGTCGTGCAGGGGCTTCAGCGCCACCACCAGCTGAGCGGTCGAGCAGTTGGGGTTGGCGACGATGTTCTTCCGGATGTCCTTGATGGCGTCGGGGTTCACCTCCGGCACGATCAGGGGCACGTCCGGGTCCATGCGGAAGGCCGAGGAGTTGTCGATGACGATAGGCCCGGCGCGGCCGATCTTCTCCGACCACTCCTTGGACACGGCGCCGCCCGCGCTCATCAACACGAGATCGACGCTGGAGAAGTCGAACCGCTCCAGGTCCTGGCACTTGAGGGTGCGGTCGGCGAAGGCCACCTCCACGCCCAGCGACCGGCGCGAGGCGACCGCGTGGATCTCGTCCACGGGGAAGTTCAGTTCCTCCAGGATCGCCATCATCTCCCGGCCGACATTGCCTGTGGCGCCTACGACGGCGACGCGATAGCCCATCTTTGTACGTGTCCTTCGGGCGCCCTACCGCTCGCCGCGCGGCGGCTCGCTGCTTGAGGGCGAAAATGATGCTGTGCGAGCGACATAGGCCTTCGCGCGGGCGAAGCAACGGCTTTCGCAGGACGCCGGCCGCCGCTAAGCCCCAGATCGATGACATCCCGCATACGCACCGCTTATGACCGCCGCGTGGTGGAGGACCGGCTGTTCCACGATCCCGCGCAGGGCGCCGGCCTCGCCGTGCTTGAGCGGGTGGAGCGCGAGGTCGGCAGGCGCGGCCTGTTCGGCGGGACCCCTGAGGTGCGCGGGGCCTATCTCTGGGGGCCGCCGGGGCGGGGCAAGTCCATGATGATGGACCTGTTCTTCGCCTGCGCCCCGGAGAAGCGGAAGGTCCGCGCCCACTTCCACGCCTTCATGCAGCGGGTGCACGACCTGATCCGCCGGTGGCGGGAGGGTGATCGCGCGGCGCGGCGGCAAACCTTCGGGGAGCACGCCGGCGACGATCCCATCGGTCCGGTCGCCCGGCTGATCGCGTCGGAGGCGCGGCTGCTCTGCTTCGACGAGCTGCAGGTCACCGACATCGCCGACGCCATGATCCTGGGCCGGCTGTTCGAAGCCCTGTTCGAGAAGAAGGTGGTGCTGGTGGTCACCTCCAACCGGCATCCGTCGGAGCTCTACAAGGACGGCGTGAACCGGCAGCTGTTCCTGCCCTTCATCGACCTGATCACCCGGCGCTGCGAGGTGGTGGAGGTGGCCGGCGCCCAGGACTGGCGGCTGAACCGGCTGAAGGCGGGGCGGGTCTGGTATTCCGGCGCGGACCCCGGCCGCTCGTCCGGCTTCGACAAGCTGTGGAGCGACCTGAAAGGCGAGGAGCCGGAGGAGCCGACGCGTCTGCTGGTCGCCGGGCGCGAACTGACGGTCGCCCGCACGGTGGGCGGCATGGCGCGGGCCAGCTTCGACGACCTGTGCGACCGGCCGCTCGGCGCCTCGGACTATCTGGCCCTCGCCGAGCGCTTTCACACCCTCTTCCTGGAGCGCGTGCCGGTGCTGGGGCCAGACAGAAGGGAGGCGGCGCGCCGCTTCGTCACCCTGATCGACGCGCTCTACGAGGCGAAGCGGCGGCTGATCGTACTGGCGGAGGCCGCGCCCGAAGCGCTGTACACCTCCGGGACCGGCGCCTTCGAGTTCGAACGCACCGTGTCGCGCCTGAACGAGATGGCCAGCGAGAGCTGGCTCGCCGCTAGCGCCGGCGATCCTCCCCCATAGGGGAGGATCGATCGGGTCAGTTCAGGGAGCCGTCGATGTCCTTGCAGGCCTGGATCAGGCCCTTCACCGAATCGACCGACTTCTGGAGCATGGCCTTCTCCTCGTCGTTGGTCGTGAACTCGATGATCTTCTCCACGCCGCCGGCGCCGATCAGGGCCGGCACGCCGACATAGAGGTCCGACACGCCGTACTCGCCCGACAGCCAGACGGCGCAGGGCAGGACGCGCTTCTGGTCCAGCAGATAGGAGCGCGCCATGGCCACCGCGCTCTCGGCCGGCGCGTAGAAGGCCGAACCGGTCTTCAGCAGGGCCACGATCTCGCCGCCGCCCTTGCGGGTGCGCTCGACGATGGAGTCGAGCTCGGCCTGGCTCATGAAGCCGGCCTTGACCGCGTCGGGCAGGGGCAGGCCGCCGACGGTGGAGTGGCGGACCATGGGCACCATGTCGTCGCCGTGGCCGCCCAGCGTCCAGGCGTGGATGTCCTGGATGGACACGCCCGTCTTCTCGGCCAGGAACATGGCGAAGCGCGAGGAATCCAGCACCCCGGCCATGCCGACCACCTTCTCCTTGGGCAGGCCGGAGAACTTCTGCAGCGCCCAGACCATGGCGTCGAGCGGGTTAGTGATGCAGATCACGAAGGCGTTCGGCGCATGGGTCTTGATGCCCTCCCCGACCGCCTTCATCACCTTCAGGTTGATGCCGATCAGGTCGTCGCGGCTCATGCCGGGCTTGCGCGGCACGCCGGCGGTGACGATGCAGACGTCCGCGCCCGCGATGTCCGCGTAGTCGTTGGCGCCCTTCAGGTTCACGTCCTGACCGAAGACGGCCGAGCCCTGGTAGATGTCCAGCGCCTTGCCCTGAGGCGTGCCTTCCGCGATGTCGAACAGGATGACGTCGCCCAGGCCCTCGCGGGCGCAGATATGGGCGAGCGTGCCGCCGATCATGCCGGCGCCGATGAGGGCGATCTTCGCGCGAGCCATGGAAACTCCGGGAGCTTGAGGAGGGGAGGAGAAAGCGTGGCGGGCGGTCTAGACCTCGCGCGCCGGACCCGCAAGCCGAGGCCTTGCGTTCGCCTTTCGTTCGTGTTTCCGTCAGCGTCTGAGAGGGAGGATCGGCATGATCGGCTATGTGACGCTCGGCACCAACGACCTGGAGCGGGGCGCGAAATTCTACGACGCGCTCGCCGCGGAGCTGGGCACCAGCCGGATGATGGAATGGCCCGGGGCCATCGCCTGGGGCACGCCCGGCGGCGCGGCGGGCATCGGCCTGACCAAGCCGTTCGACGGCCAGGCGGCCAGCGTCGGCAACGGGGTGATGGTGGCGCTGGAAGCGTCGTCCAAGGAACAGGTGGATCGGCTGCACGCCATCGCCCTGGAGAACGGCGGCTCCTGCGAAGGCCCTCCCGGCCCGCGCGGCGACACCTTCTACGCCGCCTATTTCCGCGACCCGGACGGCAACAAGCTGAATGCGTTCCTGATGACGCACTGATCTCCCTCCCCTTCAGGGGAGGGTGGTCGCGCAAGCGACCGGGTGGGGATTAGACGCGCCCCACCCTGCCTTCGCTTCGCTTCGGCGTCCCTCCCCATGAAGGGGAGGGAGAAGCTACTCCCCCTCCACCCGGTCGATGTCGTCGTCGGACAGGCCGAAGTGGTGCCCGATCTCGTGGATGAGGACGTGGGCGATCAGATCCCGGAGCGCCACGTCGCCGCGTTCGCACCATTCGTCGAGGATGGGCCGGCGGTAGAGGAAGATGCGTGACGGCTCGGGCGCGGGCCCCAGGCCCTCGCGACGGCCCAGGTCCACGCCGTGGTAGAGGCCGGTCAGCTCGAACGGGTCCTCCATACCGAGGTCTGCAAGCGTCTGCTCGTCGGCGAAGTCGTCGACCCGGATCACCACCTCCCCCGCCAGCGAGCGGAACGGGTCCGGCAGTTCGGCGAAGGCTTCGGCGGCCAGGGCGGCGAGATCGTCGAGGGAGGGGGCGAGCATGGAGGCGGGCTCACGGCTTGGGGCTTGGGGCTTGGGGCTTAGGGCTGGGGGGTAGATGGCGAAGCTTGATGCGCGGCGCCAGGTTTGCACGCGCCCGCCTGGAACGCACCCCGTCCCTAAGCCCTAAGCCCTACTCACTAAGCCCTCACCCCCTGCTATGGTGACCCCCGAATCGGCGGGTTAATCGAATGGGTGGAGCCGACATCGCCTATGTGGCGACCGCGGGCGCGGCCGGGCTGGCCGTGGCGGTCAGCGCCTGGGCCTGGCGCCTGAAGAGCCGGCTGGCCGCCCAGAGCGCGCCCGCCGCCGTGCTGAACCGGCTCGCCGGGGAAACCGCCGCCCGGGACGCGGCGCTGTCCGCCTTTGGAGACATCCGCCTGCGGCTGAACACCGACGGCCGCGTGACCGGCGCCTTCGGCGAGGCCGATCAGATCGAAGCGCTCGGCGGGGTCGAGGCGCTCCGGGAGACGCTGGAGGCCGCCGCGCCGGGTCGCCTGGACGCGTTGGCGGGACGCGGCGAGCCGTTCGACCAGATGCTGCCGGCCGGAGACCGGGTGTGGAAGGCGGAGGGCCGCTCGCTGAGCGGCGAGGCCTGGGTTCGCCTGGCGCCGGCCGAAAGCACGCTGGACCCGGCCGAATCCGGCCTGGGTCGGCTCACCGACCTGTCGCCCCTGCCCACCTGGATCGTCGATGGGACGGGCGCCCTGGCCTGGGCCAACCGGGCTTTCCTGGCCGAGACCCGCCACGGGGACCTCGCCGGGGCGATCAAGGCGGGCGCCTCCTTCGATCGCGGGGCCGACGCCCTGGTCGCGGAGGCCCGGCGCAGCGGCGTTCGGCAGGAGGGCTTCCGCTGGACGGCGGCGCAGGGCCGGCGCCGCGCCTGGCGCATCACCGCCGAGCCGACGCCGGGCGGAGCGGGCGCCGTGGTGGCCTTCGCCGTGGACGTCACCGAGGCCGAGGAGACGCGGGACACCCTGCGGCGTCACGTGGAGGCTCACGACGAGACCCTGAACCACCTCGGAGACGCCGTGGCCATCTTCGGCCCGTCCAAACGGCTGGCCTTCCACAACACCGCCTTCCAGGGCCTGTTCGGCCTGGAGCAGGCCTGGCTGGACGAGCGCCCGACGCATGGGGAGCTGCTGGACCGCCTGCGCCAGCGCCGCCTGCTGCCGGAGGTCGTGGACTACGCCGGCTGGAAGGCGCGCGAGCTGGACTTCTACGGCGCCGCGCAGGCCGCCCCGGACGACAGCTGGTCGCTGCCGGACGGCCGCACCCTGCGCGTCGTGCGCCAGCCGCACCCGCTGGGCGGCGTGCTGCTGATCTTCTCGGACATGACGGACGAGCTGCGGCTGAAGAGCCGCTACAACGCCCAGATCCAGGTGCAGCGGGCGACCCTCGACAAGCTGAACGACGCCGTCGCCGTGTTCGGCTCCGATGGCCGGCTCAGGCTGCACAACGACGCCTTCGAACGCTTCTGGAACCTGTCGGGCGAGCGGCTGAACGAGGCGGGCGACTTCGAGGCGGTCGCGACGCTGTGCAAGCCGGTGCTGCCCGACGCCGCCCTTTGGCTGGGGCTGAAGGCGCGGGTGGCCGATCCCGACCCCGAGAGCCGGATCCCCATCGCCGGGGAAGGCCGGACGGCCGACGGCCGCATCGCCGCCTGGCAGACCCGGCCCCTGCCGGACGGCGCGACCCTCGTGGCCTTTTCCGACATCACGGCCCGGCGCGAGTTGGAGGATGCGCTTCGCGCCAAGCAGGCGGCGCTGGAGGAGAGCCAGGCGCTGAAGCGCGAGTTCGTGGGCAATGTCTCCTATGAACTGCGCACGCCGCTGACCACCATCGTCGGCTATTCCGAACTGCTGGAGGCGCAAGGGGAGCTGCCCGAGCGCAGCCGCCAGCACGCGGGCGCTATCCGCGTCGCCGCCAGCCAGTTGGCGCGCTCCATCGACGACGTGCTCGACATGGCCCAGATCGACGCCGGCGAGATGGAGCTGACCCGCCACGAGGTGCGGCTGGCCGCCTTGCTGCAAGGCGCCGCCGATCGCATCCGCCCCAAGATCGAAGGGCGGGGCGCGGGCCTGACGCTGAGGCTCCAGTCAGGTCTCCGGGTCGTCTGGGCCGACGAGCGCCGCCTGGCGCAGGCCGTGGATCACCTGCTGGAGAACGCCGCCCGGGCGGTGTCCGAAGGCGGCGAGGTGGTGCTGGCGGCCGAGGGCGCGGAGACGGAGGTGCGCATCCGGGTCTCCGACACCGGCCGGGGCATCCCCTATCACCTGCAGCCCAATGTCTTCGACCGCTTCGTCCGGCGGGAACGCGGCGGCCCGGGCGTGGGCCTGGCGCTGGTCAAGGCCCTGGTCGAGCTGCACGAGGGCTGGGCCGAGGTGGAGAGCGAGCCGGGCAAGGGCGCGACCTTCACCCTGCACCTGCCGTATGGCGCCGACGCGCAAGGGCTTAGGGCTTAGGGCTTAGGGCTTAGGGCTTAGGGCTTAGGGTGCTAGGGACAATGTCCGCGCTCAACCCCCGATCGTGACTTCCCCTAAGCCCTACTCACCAAGCCCCAAGCCCCATGCTCAAGACCGCCCTCATCTACGACTTCGACGGCACGCTCGCGCGCGGCAACATGCAGGAGGTGAGCTTCATCCCCTCCGTTGGCATGGGGATCGGCGACTTCTGGGCGGCGGCCGACCAGCTGACCCGGTCGACCGACGGCGACAACATCCTGATGTACATGCAGCTGATGCTGAAGATGGCGCGCGACAACGGCGCGCCCATCTCCAAGGCGACGCTGCGCGAGCATGGCCACGACGTGAAGCTGTTCGACGGCCTGCGCACCGACCTGACCGGCCCCGGCTGGTTCGACCGCATCAACGCCTTCGGGGCTCAGTACGGGCTGGAGATCGAGCACTACATCATCTCGGCGGGGCTCGAGGAGATGATCGACGGCTGCCCCATCCGGCCCGAGTTCCGGCACGTCTTCGCCAGCCACTTCGTCTATGACGAGGACGGCACGGCCGTCTGGCCGGCGGTGGGGGTGAACTACACCACCAAGACCCAGTACCTGTTCCGCATCAACAAGGGCGTGCTGAACCACTGGGAGCACGACAAGATCAACCGCTTCATCCCCGACGATGTGCGCCCGGTGCCCTTCGACCGGATGATCTTCCTGGGCGACGGCGACACCGACGTGCCGACCATGAAGATGATGCACACCAAGGGCGGCTTCTCCATCGCGGTCTATGACCCGAGGAACTCCGAGCGGGATCAGCAGAAGATCTACTCGCTGATCTCCGAGGACCGGGTGAACTTCGTCGCGGCCGCCGACTATCGCGAGGGCTCGCCACTGGACCTGATCGTCAAGGGCCTGATCGGCCGGATCGCCATCAACTCCGGGACCATGCCGGAGGGGGTGTAGCCGAGGTGAATAGTGCTAGTGAGCGCCGCCTTCGGCGGGGTGAGCCGCCGGAGTCGGTCACCGCGCCCTTTCGCTCACCCCTTGCTCACTAGAACGACTCACCCAAACAGCCCCTCCGCCTCCGCCAGCGCCTTCAGCGAGGTCATGGGCCTCGGCCCCCAGTGGGCGATGACCTCGGCGGCGGCGAGCGAGCCGAGGCGGCCCGCCTCCTCGTCCGACAGGCCGCGCGCGAGGCCGAGCAGGAAGCCGGCGGCGTACTGATCGCCGGCGCCGGTGGTGTCCACCACCTTGTCGACCGAGAAGGCGGGCACGGCCGTCCGGGTCTCGCCCCGCACCACCACCGAGCCGGCGGCTCCCCGCGTGATCCCGGCCACGTCGACCAGGCGGGCCAGCCGGTCGGCGGCCTCGTCGAAGGCGTCGGTCTCGAACAGGGCGGCGAGCTCGCCCTCGTTGGCCAGCACGATGTCGGCCGACGCCGCGATGAAGGGCAGCAGCTCCGCGCGCCAGCGGGCCACCACGAAGGTGTCGGACAGGGTGATGGCGACCTTGCGCCCGGCCTGGTGCGCAATCTCCGCGGCCCGCTCGAAAGCGGCGCGGGCGGGCGGCGGGTCGAACAGATAGCCTTCGAGGTAGACGATGGCGCTGTCGGCGATCAGGGCCTCGTCGATGTCGTCCGGCGTCAGCTGGTTGGCGGCGCCGAGATAGGTGCACATGGTGCGCTGGCCGTCGGGCGTGACATTGATCAGGCAGCGCCCTGTCCCCGCGCCGCCCGTCAGCGCCGGCGTGTCGAAATGGACCCCGGCGGCGCGGATGTCGTGGGTGAAGACGCCGCCCAGCCCGTCGTCCGCCACCTTGCCGACATAGGCGGCGCGGCCGCCGAACGAGCCGACCCCGGCGACCGTGTTGCCGGCCGAGCCGCCGGACGCCTCCACCCCGGCCGCCATCGCCTGATAGAGCGTCGCGCTCTGGGCCTCGTCCACCAGCTGCATGGAGCCGGGCGTCAGCCCCTGGGCCTGCAAAAAGGTCGGCTCACAGGGGGCGAGCACGTCCACGATGGCGTTGCCGACGGCGCAGACGTCGAAGCGGGGAGCTTGGGTCATGGCGCGGCCTGTAGCGCCCGACGGCTTCGGCGGCTAGGAGGCGCGGCATGATCGCTGTCGCCGTCCTCACCCCCGACCCGAACGACCCCTCCTACGCCAGCCAGTGGCCGGGCGTGCTGGAGCGCCTGGGCGAGGCGCTGTCCCAGGCCGGGGTCCGCGCGGAGCCGACGCCATGGACGGAACATGTGGAGGACGCGTCGCGACTGGCGCGCTATCCGCTGGTCCTGCCGGTGATCGTCTGGGGCTATCATCGCGATCACCCGCGCTGGCTGCGGGCCTGCGAGACCTGGGCGGCGGCGCGGCTGCCGATCGCCAATCCGGCCGAGGTGCTGAGCTGGAACTCCGACAAGCTCTATCTCCAGCGGCTGGCCGAGCGGGGCGTGGCCCTGCCCCATACGCTGTGGGTGAACAGCCCGACCCAGGCCGATGTCGACGCGGCCTTCGAGGCGTTGGATGCCGACGAGCTGGTGGTGAAGCCCCGCGTCTCCGGCGGCGCTTGGCTGACCCAGAGGCTGAAGCGCGGCGAGCGACTGGACGGCGCACCGGAGGGGCCGGCCCTGATCCAGCCCTTCATCCCCTCCATCGAGACGGAGGGCGAGTTCTCCCTGCTGTTCTTCGGCGGCCGGCTGAGCCATGTAGTGAACAAGCGGCCCGCCGCCGGCGATTTCCGCATCCAGGTGCAGTTCGGCGGCCAGTATCAGGCCCTGCCGGAGCCGCCGGCGGGCGCGCTGGAGCTGGCGGAGCGGGTGCTCGCCGCCATCGACGAGCCCCTGCTCTACGCCCGCATCGACATGGCCAAGGGACCGGGCGGCGAGTGGCTCTTGATGGAGGCCGAGCTGATCGAGCCGGACTTCTATCTCGCCCAGGCGCCCGACGGCGGGCGTCTATTCGCCGAGGCGGTGCGGGCGCGGCTCGGCTGAACTCCGCGACGCTTGCGGTGTTGAACAGCCGAGCCTAGCGTCGCTGTTCTCGAGGGAGGCCGCATGTCCAGTCTGTTGCTCGTCGCCGCCCTCCTGGCCGGCGATCCCGGCCACTGGCCGCTCTACATGAACCCGCGCCTGCCCATGGGCCGCGCGGGCGGGCCGCCGCCGGCCTATCCCGCCGCCGCGCCCCGGCTCCACTACATGCCGGTCGAGGTGGAGGCGCCGCCGGTCCACGTCGGCGCGGCCCAGGTCATCATCGTCGTGCCCGAGATTCGGGTTCGCGCGTCCGAGGTCACCATCGAGCCGCCCAAGGTGCGGTTCGAGGACGCCGAACCGCTCAAGGCTCCGCCCCCGCCCGGCGAGGCTTCGGCCCCGCCGACGCCATAGCCGCCGGCTCAAGCAGGGGCCGGGTCGGGCAGAGGTCGGCGACCGGGCAGGCGGGGCACTTCGGCCGCTGGGCCGTGCAGGTGTAGCGGCCGTGCAGGATCAGCCAGTGGTGCGCCTTGGCCAGGTAGGCGTCGGGCACGACCTGGTGCAGCTGATCCTCCACCTTGTCGGCTGTGGAGGCGTTGGCCAGCGCCAGCCGGTGCGACACGCGGAAGACGTGGGTGTCCACCGCGATGGCCGGCTCGACGCCCAGCTCGTTCAGCACCACGCTGGCGGTCTTGCGGCCGACGCCGGGCAGGCGCTGGAGGGCCTGGCGCTCCAGCGGCACGACGCCGCCGTGCTCCTCCAGGATGATGCGCGACAGGGCGATCACGTTCTTCGCCTTGGTGCGGAACAGGCCGATCGAGGCGATAAAGGGGATCAGCCCTTCCTCCCCCAGCGCCAGCATCTTCGTCGGCGTGTCCGCGACCGCGAACAGCTTGTCGGTGGCCTTGTTGACCGAGACGTCGGTGGCCTGGGCGGACAAGGCGACGGCGACCACCAGCGTATATGGGTCGTGAAAGCGAAGCTCCGTCTTGGGCTCCGGCATCACCCGGGCGAGGCGGGCGAAGATCTCTCCCACCCGCTCCGGGTCGGGCGGCCAACGGAAAGGGCCGCGCTTGACCACGCGCGGCTTGAAGGCGGGAGTCTTCATGCCGCCAGCGCCCGATCGGCCGCGCGCTCGCCCTCCATCCACGCGCCGTGCACGGTGCCGTAGAAGGGAACCGAGGTCGCCTCGCCCGCCAGAAACAGCCGGTCCTCCAGGGGCTCGGAGAGGCGGAACCGGTCCCCCGCGCGGCCCGGCAGGGCGTGCGAATAGGCGCCCCGCGACCAGGGGTCCGCGCCCCAGCCGGACGCCGCCACCGGCGTCAGCCGCCTCCTCATGCCGGAGCCCAGCAGGCCGACCAGTTCGTCGACGGCGAAGGCGGCCATGCCGGCCAGCCCCTCCGCCTCCAGCTGCCAAGCGAGGGAGCCGCCGAAATAGCCCTCGATCATGGCCCGGCCGAAGGGGCGCAGGTGATAGCCGCCCGTGTCGGCCGTGTCCGTGCGGCCCCACAGTTGACTGTCGGGCGGGAAGTCCTCCGCGCCCTCCACCGCCAGATGCAGCTTGGCCGCGAGGCCGAGAGGCACGCCTGAGGCCGCTTCAAGCCAGGCGACAGGCTCCGGCTCGACACGGACGGCGCCTGAGGCGATCAGGCTCAGGGGCGCGGTGAGGATGCAGGTCCGCGCCCGCACGGCGCCCCGCCCGGTCTCCACCACCAGGGGCGCGGCCGAACGGTCGATCCGGCTCACGGGGCAGTCGAGCACCACCGGCAGCCCCTCGGCCAGCCGCTCTAGCAGGCGGCCGTAGCCCTGCCGCACGCGCCAGTTCACGTCCGTGTCCTCGTAGCGGTCCGAATCGACCGTGGACACTTCGGCGAAGCGGGCGCCGTTCAGCGCGCCGGAAATGGCGTCCATGCGCGCGTTCCAGCGGCAGTCGGGATCGAACAGCTCGGCCGCCGATTGGTCCTCTCCGCGCGCGGCGGCTTCGGCGATGCGGGTCTCGAATGCGCCGTAGGCCTCGCCGAACGCGCGCTGGTCATCGGGGCTCATGCCGAGGTTGAAGGCCTGGCTTCTCCAGGGCGGCGGCGTCTTGTCCAGCGTCAGGCCGAGCGGCTCGACCTGACCCGCCAACGGGTTCTGGTCCGCCGAGTGCAGCCAGCCGGCCCCCAGGTCCAGTCCCTCGCCCTCGTGCGGCACGGTCCAGGCGCGCCCGCCGACGCGGCTCCGCGCTTCCAGGATCAGAAAATCCGCGCCCGCCGTCTTCAGCCGGCGCCCCGCCGCGATCCCCGCCGCCCCCGCGCCCACCAGCAGCACATCGACTTCCGCGGGGAGGGGGCTGGAGCGCATGGGACGCATCTATTCCTTCTCCCCTCGGGGGAGAAGGTGGCTTGCGAAGCAAGGCGGATGAGGGGGCGCTGTCGGCTGGCGGCCGGCTGGAGGAGTGGCCGCTGAACCCCTCCCCTCATCCGAGCCGCTGCGCGGCCCACCTTCTCCCCCGAGGGGAGAAGGGCTAAGCACCGCCCATGCTCATCCATTTCTCCACCTGGCCCGAGATCGACGCGCGGCTGAACGACGGCCAAGCCACTTCCAAGACGGTCGTCGTGCCGATCGGCTCCAACGAACAGCACGGGCCGACGGGCCTGCTCGGCACCGACTGGATGTGTCCGGAGATCATCGCCCATGCGGCCGAGGCTTTAGACCCCAGCCTGATCGTGGCGCCGACCTTCAACATCGGCATGGCCCAGCACCACCTGGCCTTCGCCGGCACCATCTCCTTGCGGCCGTCCACCTTCATGGCGGCGATCACCGACTGGGTGAGCTCGCTTTCCCGCCACGGGTTCGAGCGCATCTTCTTCCTGAACGGCCACGGCGGGAACGTCGCGACCATCGAGGCGACCTTCTCGGAGATCTACGCCGAGTGGTCCTTCGTGGAGGAGGCGCCGCCCTTCATGCTGAAGCTCAAGAACTGGTGGGAGCTGCCGGGCGTCACGCCGCTGTGCAACCGCCTCTTCCCCACCGGCCACGGCAGCCACGCCACTCCCTCCGAGATCGCGGTGACGCAAGGCCGCTGGCCAGACAGCGCCCGCACCGCCGACCTCGAGCCCAAGATCGCGCCCACGGGCCCGATCCGCGACGCCCTCGACTACCGCGCCCGCTTCCCCGACGGCCGCATCGGCTCCGACCCGACGCTGGCTTCCCCTGAACTCGGCCGCCAGATCATCGACGCCGCCGCGCCGGCGCTTCTGGAAGAGGTGCGGGCCTTCGCGGGCGAAGTGCGGCCTTGAGGGGACTAGGTTCATCACCAAGGCCACCAAGGGGCACGAAGAACACGAAGTGACCTGAGCGTCGGCGCCGCAGGCGATTCTCCTGCGGACGGGGACGGAAGGCGCTGCGCGCGGCCTCAGGCACAAGACCTTCGTGCCCTTGGTGATCTCTTGGTGTCCTTGGTGATGAACCAGCCCTGTCAGGCCGTCCGCACCACACCGCCGCGCACCTCCACCGGCCAAGGCGTCAGCTTAGCTCCAGCGCAGGGACCGCCCACGCACTTCCCGGTCAGCGGTTCGAACACCGCCCCGTGCCAGCCGCAGAGGATGAGCTCGCCGTCGCGGGACAGATAGCGGTCCAGCTCCAGCGCCAGCGGAAAGCCGGCGTGGGGGCAGCGGTCGACGTAGCCGGCGACCTGCCCGTCCTTCCTCACCACGAAGCCGTGGAAGAAGGCTTCGCCGATCTGCAGCACGAAGCTCCGGGCGCCCGGGTCGGCGATGTCGGTCTCGGCGCAGAGCGGCACGTTCGGCGGCGTCTTCCAGACGCGTGGACGCTCAGAAGCCTCTTTGGGCGCCTCGCTCACTCGCTTTCGGCCCGGAGGGGGCGGGACAGCAGGCCGCTGACCACCTGCTGGGGCGTGATGGCCCCGTCCAGCAGGGCGGCCACGGCCTCGCAGATCGGCATCTCGACGCCCAGCTTGCGGGCGAGGTCACGCACGGCGGGCGCGCTCTCCATGCCTTCGGCGACCGAGCGTTTGCCGGCTAGCGCCTGCTCCACCGTCTGCCCCTGGCCCAGCGCCAGGCCCAGGCTCATGTTCCTCGATTGAGGCGAGGAACAGGTCAGCACCAGGTCGCCCAGGCCGCACAGGCCCGCCACCGTCTCCGCCCGCGCGCCCAGCGCCACCGCCAGCCGCGTCATCTCGGCGAAGCCCCGGGTGATGAGCGCCGCATGGGCGCTGCGGCCCAGTCCCATGCCCTCCGAAACGCCGCAGGCGATGGCCAGCACATTCTTCACCGCCCCGCCGGCCTCCGCGCCGATCAGGTCGGTGGCCAGATAGGGCCGGAAGGTCGGGGTCGACAGCGCCTGCATCAGCCCCTCGGCGCAGGCCTCATCCTCGCAGGCCAGAGTCACGGCGGTGGGCAGGCCGCGCGCCACCTCGCCGGCGAAGGAGGGCCCGGACAGCACCGCCGCCCGCGCCTCGGGCAGGGCCTCGGCCAGCACCTCGGTCATCAGCTTCAGCGTGCCGCGCTCGACGCCCTTGGAGCAGAGCAGCACAGGCGCCGACCCGTCATAGTGGGCGCGAAACGCCTCCAGCGTCTTCCGCAGATGCTGCGCCGGCGGCACGGCCAAGATGAGGTCGCAGTCGGCCAGGACCGCCAGATCCGTGGTCGCGGTGATCGACGGCTCCAGCTCCACGCCCGGCAGGAAGGCCTCGTTGATGCGGCGGGCGGCGATGCTGTCGACCACCTCCGGCTCGCGCGCCTGGAGCACAACCTCCAGCCCCGCCCGGGCGCACACCTGGGCCAGGGCCGTGCCCCAGGCGCCCGCGCCGATCACGCCTGCCTTCGAATAGCTGCTCAAGCCTTCGCTCCCTTGCGTCCGGCCTTGAAGAGGGGATCCGAGGCCGCCTTGGCCTCGTCCAGAGGCCAGCGCGGCCGGGCCGGCGCGTCAAGCGGGGAAGCGAGCCCCAGCCGCAACCGTTCCGCACCCGCCAGGGCGATCATGGCGGCGTTGTCGGTGCAGTACTTCAGCGGCGGCGCGAGGAAGCCGAAGCCGCGCCGGGCCGCCGTCTCCTCCAGCACACGCCGAATGGTGTGGTTGGCCGCCACCCCGCCCGCGACCACGAACAACCGATGGTCGTGGCGTTCGGCGTAGAGGTCCATGGCGCGCGCCGACCGCTCCGCCAGCTGGCGCGCGATGGCGGACTGCACGGCGTCCGCGAGGTCGGCCTTGTCCTGGTCCGTGTCGGCTGTCTGGGCGATGCGCGCGGCCGCCGTCTTGAGCCCCGAGAAGGAGAAGTCGCAGTCCTTGCGCCCCAGGAGCGCGCGCGGCAGGTCGAAGCGCGAGCCGTCGCCGCCTTCCGCCAGCTTTTCCAACGCCGGTCCGCCGGGGTAGCCCAGGCCCAGGCTCTTGGCGATCTTGTCGAAGGCCTCGCCCGCCGCGTCGTCGATGGTGGCGCCCAGCCGGCTCATGTCGCCGACGCCGCGCACCTCCAGCAGCTGGCAGTGGCCGCCCGAGACCAGCAGCAACAGGAAGGGATAGGGCGCCGGCGCCGCCAGCCGGGCCGAGACCGCGTGCCCCTCAAGGTGGTTCACCGCCACGAGCGGAAGGCCGCGCGCCAGGGCCGCGGCCTTGCCGTAGCTCAGTCCCACCATGACCCCGCCAACCAGTCCGGGGCCGGCGGTGGCCGCCACGCCGTCCAGCGACCCCCAGCCGACGCCGGCGTCGGCCAGCGCCCGCTTCGCCACGCCGTCGATCATCTCCACATGGCTGCGCGCCGCGATCTCGGGCACCACCCCGCCATAGGCCTGATGGTCGTCGATCTGGCTGTGAACGACGGAGGACAGGACCTCGGCGCCGCCCGCCTCGTCCAGCCGCACCACGGACGCGGCCGTCTCGTCGCAGGAGGTCTCGAGCCCCAGCACCAGGAGCGGGCCGGTTGCCGCCGCCGCCCCCCTGCTATAGTCCGCCGCCATGCTCATCGGGTCGAGGTAGCGGCCCCTCTCCTCCAGCGCAACGACGCGAGACCGTGACCCGCCTCCCCATCCGCATCGGCACCCGGCGCTCGGCCCTGGCGCTCGCCCAGTCCGGCATGATGCAACGAGCCATCGCCCGCGCCCTGGACGTGCCCGAGACGGAGGTGGAGACGGCCGTGCCGCTGGTCCCCATCGTCACCACGGGGGACCGGGTGCAGGACCGCCGCCTGCTGGAGATCGGCGGCAAGGCCCTGTTCACCAAGGAGATCGAGGAAGCCCTGCTGGACAGCCGCGTCGATGTGGCGGTGCACTCCATGAAGGACGTGCCGGCCGATCAGCCGCCGGGCCTGTGCATCGCCGCCGTTCCCGAGCGCGAGGATCCGCGCGACGCCTTCTGCAGCCTGCATTGGGCCGCGCTGGATGAGCTGCCGGAAGGCGCGCGGCTGGGCACGGCCTCCCTGCGGCGCCAGGCCCAGGCGCTTGCGCTGCGGCCGGACCTCCGCATCGAGATGCTGCGCGGCAATGTGGATACGCGGCTGCGGCGGCTGGCCGACGGCGAGTTCGACGCCATCCTGCTGGCGGCGTCGGGCATGAACCGGCTGGGCGTGGCCGAGCACATCCGCGAGCGGCTGTCGCTGGACAGCTTCCTGCCCGCGCCTGGGCAGGGCGCGCTCGCGCTTCAGACACGGGCGGAGGACCGGGACGCGCCCTGGGCGGCGGCTCTGAACCACCCCGAGACGTCCCTGGCGATCACGGTCGAACGCGGCGCCATGCGGGCGCTGGAGGGCTCCTGCCGCACGGCGGTGGGCGCGCACGCGACCATCGAGCGCGGTCGCCTGCGACTGGTCACGGAGATGCTCAGCCCCGACGGCTCGGCCCGTTGGCGGCGCTCGGGCGAGATCGCAGCGGACGCCGGCGAGGCGGAGGCCCGCGCGCTCGGCGAGCGGCTGGGCGCCGAGGTCCACGCGCTCGCGGGCGACCAGAAGGTCTGAGCCGGTGCGGGTCTGGGTCACCCGCGCGGAGCCTGGCGCCTCGCGCACCGCCGAACGTCTGATCGGCTTTGGTCACCATCCGCTGGTCGCGCCCCTGCTCCGTGTGGAGCCGATCGCGGCCGAGATCGACCTGACCGGCGTCGGGACGCTCGCCTTCACCAGCCCGAACGGCGTGGCCGCCTTCGCCCATCGCTCGACGACCCGCCAGCTGCCGGTCTTCACCGTCGGCGACGCCACCGCCGAGGCCGCTCTCGCCGCAGGCTTCGAACAGGTCCGCTCGGCGGCCGGCGACCTTCACGCCCTGGCCGCCCTGCTGCGCCAGGCCGCGCCCGGCCCGGTGCTGGGGCCGGGCCCGGAGGAGCCTTCGGGCGATCTCGCCGCGCTGGCCGCGCCCGTTCCTGTGCGGCCCCTGCCGCTCTACCGGACGGTGTGGACGGGAGCCGCCGCGCCCGACGCCTGGGACGCCGTCTTGATCCATTCCGCCAAGGCTGCGCGCGCCCTGGCCGCCGCCCTGCCGCCCGAAGGGGCGCGCGGTCGCCTCGCCGTCGCCATCTCCGCCCAGGCCGCCGAGCCGCTCGGAGCCCTGCCCCTCGCCGAGCTGCGCATCGCCGACAGCCCGGACGAAGCCGCCCTCCTCCAGGCGCTTGGCAAGGCGAGCGGGCCGGTGTAGGGAGCGGCGCTTCCGCGTCGGGCCTCGCCCGGCGATCCGGGCCGCCTTAGCTCAGCCGGTAGAGCGGCGCATTCGTAATGCGTAGGTCAGGTGTTCGAGTCACCTAGGCGGCACCACCCCTCCCCCATCAGCCAGGGTGTCACGGGCCGGCCAGGGCCGGGCGTCGCCTCGGGCCTTTAGCGAGCGGCGGCCGGGGCCGCGTGCGCGGCCATCTTGTCGCAACAATCCTTGCAGCAGTCGCCCGCCACACGCGCCGCCGCGGCGCCGCCCAGCACCAGAACGACGGCGCCGGCCGCGACGGCGAGTTTGGTGCGAAGGGTCATGAGGCTCTCTCCCAGGTCCGACAGGCCGCACGCTCCGACGGGATCGCGCGCAGGCGCGGAGTCTAGCGCATCCGCCCGCCGCGTCGAGTCCGACCCCCGCTCGCCCGTGTCGGCCGGTTCGCTTGACATCGGCTTGGCGTTGGCCCCTCGTGCCCGCAAGGCTTGGAAGGAACGCCGGTATGCTGGGGTCTCTGGTTCTGCTTCTGGCTCTCCAGGAGGCGCCTCCCGCCGCGCAGTCCCCTCCCGCCGCTCAAACGCCTCCAGCGCCCAATGAGCGCGTGATCTGCCGCCGGGAAGTGGTCACCGGAAGCAATCGACAGCGCCGCGTCTGCACCACGCACACCCAGCGTGAAGAGACGGCTGACCGCACCCAGCAGCTTCAGGACAAGCTGAACGACCGCCGCGGGCAGTATCAGAGGGGCGACCTTCCCGGCGACCGACCCGGCGGCGGCTGAACCCCCGGCGCGGCGGCGCGTGATCATCCAGCTTCGGTGCGAAGACGCCGTGCGCGTCCCCGCCCCTCAAGCCAGGCTATGCGAGGTGGTGAAATGTTGGTCGCTGGGGTCGGCTTCGAACGGTCCCCCAAGTTCGACTGAGAATCGCCTGCTGACGCCCCCTAACGTCTGACCTAGAGCCGGCTAGAAATGTCCGCTTCCGACCCATTGCAGAAGTCGCAGTCACACGACATCAAGGCTGCATGGCTGAACGTGCCAATAGCAGCGACTGGTGGGGCGGCGCAGACGTATGTGTGGCGCTGATCGACGCCGGCAGGCCGGTAGATTGGTCATCTGGCCGCTATGAGCCCGAACTTCAGGTTTGGATTCCTGAGGAATCTTTCGTCTGCATAGCGAAAGCCGCGGAAGGTCTCGGACTGCATACTGTCCAAACCCGCGCCGTGTTGAGCGGGGAGCAGGTCAGCCTCTCCTCGGAAGCCTCTGCCCAACTTTTAAGTGGCTGGGCCGAGGTTGAAGACGCTGTTGCACAGTCTCCCGCTGATGGCTGGGCCGCCGCCGTGAGATTGCTCCTCCAACAATGCGACCCGACGCGTGAACTGCTACTGGAGGGGCCGTGACGCAGTCTTCTGGCCACACAACCAACGTCCGCTTCCCGCCCTCAGCGGACATTCACCAGGTCTGCTTGGAGGTCCAGAGCCGCGAGTCCCCCAGGCGGCCCTTCCGAATTCCCGCTAAGGGTGGATAGCGGACATTGCTTGCCACCGACCGCGCCTTAGAGTTTGAGGCGGAAATCGAACGCAATCACAGGGCGGACCGCATGAGTGAGTACCTTTGGACCGAGGTCTGGCTCGTCGACGCCGACATTCCGTCCTATCTGATGCAGATCCTTGCCCGCGCGGATGGGACTTACGAGCTCCATGACCCTCAAAAGCAGACAATCATACGGCGCTCGGCCGAGTACGCTGAGTTGTCCGACGAACTGTGCGAAGATGAATATACTCCCGTGTACGGCCCGCGCGTCTATGATCCGGCCCACGACCCTTGCCTGAAAGAAGGGGCGTCTGGTCCGGTTGGAGCCAAGGTGCGGGGCATGGCCGTCCTGAACGTCACTAAGGGCGCGGTTGATTTGGAGTTGGTTGCCGATCTCTCAGCGGACCATGTCCCGCTAACACGGGGAGGATGCTCTTCAGCATGTCGCCCAATGAGGCCATTGATATTGGCCGTGACCTGATCAGACAGGCAGAGATGGTCAAGCGGCGCGATGGTTAAGTGAGGGCGACAAGCCGGAACGCGTCAGGCGGCCCATCAATGTCCGCAACGGGTCGGAAGCGGACTTTACGATCAACACTCGAACCGGACCTCAGACCGCAGCGCATGGTGGGGCACGGTTCGAGCTCCGGGGTCGGACCCTGCCTCATCGGTCTGTTGATGAAATGGTGGCTGGGGGCGGGCTCGAACCGCCGACCTGTGGGTTATGAATCCACCGCTCTAACCAGCTGAGCTACCCAGCCGCGGGCGCGACCTTCAAGAATGGTCCTGCGCGCGAGAGGCGTGCGTATATAGAGAGGCCGCGCCCGGTTCAAGCCGGGCCGATCATTCGCCGAAGAAGGACGACACCATGCGCCCCATCGCCCTGGCCTGCTCCGTTTCCCTGCTGACCCTGGCCGCCGCCTGCGGCGCGACGGGCCATTCCACCCCCGCGGCCTCGACCCCTGTCGGCGGGCCGGTCGAGACGCGCGCGGCCAACGCCCCGGACCAGAAGCCGGCCTTCGAGGGCCAGACCCGGGCGCCGGCCGTGCGCACCGAACAGGCGCTGGAGCATCGGGTGGTGGCGTCGGGCCTGGTGGAGCCCTGGGGGCTGGCGCTGCTGCCGGACGGGCGCTGGCTGGTGACGGAGCGGCCGGGGCGGCTGCGCATCGTCACCGCCCAGGGTCAGGTGGGAGAGCCGATCGCCGGCCTGCCGGAGGTGGACCCGCGCGGCCAGGGCGGGCTGCTGGATGTGGTCGTGGGCCCCAGCTTCGGCCGCGACCGCATGATCTACTGGTCCTTCACCGAGCCGCGCGCCGAGGGCAACGGCACGGCGGTGGCGCGCGGGACCCTCTCGGCCGACGGGACGCGGGTGGAGAACGCGCAGGTCATCTTCCGCGCCCTGCCCAGCTATTCCAACAACATGCACTACGGCTCGTCGCTGGCGTTCAGCCGCGACGGACGGCACCTGTTCGTCACGCTGGGCGAGCGGTCGGACCGCGCCACGCGGCCCCAGGCCCAGGACCTGAACTCCCACTTCGGCAAGACCATCCGCATCAACTCCGACGGCTCGGTTCCGGCGGACAACCCCTTCGTGAACCGCCCCGGCGCGCGGCCGGAGATCTGGTCGCTGGGCCACCGCAACGTCCAGGGGATCGCCGTGGCGCCGGACGGCCAGGTGTGGACGCTGGAGCACGGCACGCGCGGCGGCGACGAACTGAACCTGGAGAAGCCGGGCGCCAACTACGGCTGGCCCGAGGTCGCCTACGGCATCGAATACAGCGGCCAGCCCATTCCGGAGGCGGTCACCGCGCGCGAGGGCACGGAGCAGCCGGCCTACTACTGGGACCCGGTGATCGCGCCGGGCGGCATGACCTTCTACCAGGGCGCCATGTTCCCGGGCTGGCGCGGCGACCTGCTGGTGGCGGCGCTGAAGGAGAAGCACATCGCCCGCCTGGTGCTCCGCAACGGCCGCGTGGTGGGCGAGGAGCGGCTGCTGACCGACCTGAACGAGCGGGTGCGCGACATCGCCGTGGGGCCGGACGGCGCCGTCTGGGCCATCACCGACGAGGCCAACGGCAAGCTGGTGCGGCTGGCGGCGCGCCCAGGCGCGTGACAAGCGGCGTGACAAGCGGGCGGGGCGCGGCGAGCATGGCTCATGGCCGCGAATCGCCCGCCTGAGCCGGCCCTGGAGGCCTGGGAGTTCTTCGCCGGCGGCGGGCTGGCCGGGCTCGGCCTGACCGGTTTCCGCGTCGCCCTGGCCAACGACATCGACCCGATGAAGGCCGCGGCTTTCCGGGCCAACCATCCCCTCACCCGCCTGTTCGAGGGCGACGTCTGGCGGCTCGACCCGGCCGAGCTGCCCGGCCGGCCGGACCTGCTGTGGGCCTCCTCTCCCTGTCAGGACGTCAGCCTCGCGGGCGCGCGCGGCGGGCTGAAGGCCGAACGCTCCGGCGCCTTCTGGGGCTTCTGGCGCATCGTCGAGGCGCTGGCCGCAGAGGGGCGCGCACCCGGGGCCGTGGTGCTGGAGAATGTCTCCGGACTGCTGACCTCCGGCGGCGGGGCCGATTTCGCGGCCGTGTGCGGCGCCATGGCGGGCCTCGGCTATCGCGTGGGCGCTCTGGAAATGGACGCGGCGCACTGGCTGCCGCAGTCGCGGCCGAGGCTGTTCGTCGTGGCGCTGAAGGAAGCCGGAGCCGCCGCCTCCGCGCCCACCCCGCCCTTCCACTCGCCCCGCCTGATCGCCGCCGTCGACCGGCTGCCGCCGGCCGCTCGCGACGCCTGGGCCTGGTGGCGTCTGCCGGAACCGCCGCGTCGCAACGCGCGGCTGAACGCCTTGCTGGAGCCTGATCAAGCCGTGGCGTGGCTGTCGGACCAGCACACCGAACAACTCCTTGGGCTGGTGAGCCCGCTGCATCGGGCCCGTCTCGACGCCGCCCTGCGCGGCGACGGACGACAGGTGGCCGCCGGCTATCGCCGCGTGCGGCTGGAGCAGGGCTGCAAGGTCCAGCGTCTTGAGCTGCGCTTCGACGGTCTGGCGGGCTGCCTGAGAACTCCCGCCGGCGGGTCGTCGCGGCAGTACATCCTCGTCTGCGAGGATCGGCGGGTGCGCGCCCGCCGCCTGACGGCGCGCGAGGCCGCCCGGCTCATGGGCGTGCCGGACGGCTATCAGTTGCCGCGCAGCGAGACGGCGGCGCTGAAGCTCATGGGCGATGCGGTGGCCGTGCCGGTCGTCCGGGCCTTGAGCGAAGGGCTGCTCCTGCCGGCTCTGTCGGGACGGACAGCGCGCGCCGCCTAGCGGTCCTGATCCTCGCCCCGCCCGGGATCGAAGGTGTTGTCGACGCGGTCGTCCCAGCCTTCGCGGTGCGAGCGGAAGGCCAGGCTGATCAGGCCCCAGGTCAGGCCCACCGTCCCCAGACGCCGAGCGTCAGGGCGATCCAGCCGTGGACGCTCATCGTTCCGCCGCCGATGGCGGTCCAGAACCAGGCGAGGCCCAGGGTCGCGCCCGCCGCCACCCCGGCGGCGAGGACGAGCGAAATCAGAAAGCGCACGAAGGGAGAGGTCACGGCTCCCCCTATCTCGCCGCGGCTAGCGCTGCACCCACTGACCGCTGGCGTTGCGGTACCACTGGCCGGCGGGAATGCGCTGGAAGATGAAGCGCTCGAAGTTGCGGGCGCCGACCACCTGGGCCGACAGCTGATCGGGCTGGCCGATGCGCTGGTATTCGGCGGTGCGGCCGTCGTTGATCGCCTGCATGCTCTGGCGCAGGTCGCCGGCGCAGGTGGTGCGGCAGCCGAGCAGGCCGTCCTGGGCCTGTTCGCCGACGATCCCTTGCGCCTTGGCCTGGTCGACCTGGCGCTTGTGAGCGTCCGTGGCCTGGGCGAAGGCCGCGCCGGCCGCGACGCCCATGGCGGCCAGGGCCGCGACGACGACGAAGATCTTGCGGAAGGTCATGGCGCGCAGGCTCATCAGAAGAGGTTCGGGTTGCGCTGCAGCAGTTGCTGCAGCTCCTGGTCCAGGCGGACGCGAACGTCGGCGTCCAGCTTGGCGTAGATCTGGATCGGCGCCACTTCGAGCTTCACCGTGGGTGAGCACGCCGCCAGGGTCAGGGTGACGGCGGCGATGCCGAAAACACCGGCCAGGTCTCGCTTGCTGAACATCTCTGGTCGCTCCGATCTGGTGGCCCGCAGATAACGCCAAGGCTGGTGAATGGGTCCTGAACGCAGCGGTCGTCAGGGGTTGGGCGGGGCGGCCTCTCCCGCCCGCGCACGATTGAGCGCCAGGAGGTCGCTGACCAGCTGGTTGATGTTGAGGTTGGTGTCGAGCGTCAGGTCCACCTCCGTGCCGCTCGGCAGGGGCAGGAGGCGGTTCATGAAGGAGCGGTTGAGCAGCTCCTGGATGCCGATCCTCAACTCCTGCCGCTCGGGCGGATCGAAACGGCCCTTGATGCGGAACAGGACCCCCAGCCGCCCCTCCTCCAGGCTGTTCACCTCGGCGCTCAGGATGTCGTAGGCCAGGTTCTCCATGGCCTGATAGGCCAGGTCCTGGACCACATTGGGCGGCACGTCCTCGCCGCCGCCGCCGGCTTCCAGCCCCGACAACGCCTCCCGCTGGATCTCCAGGCGGCCGGGCTGGACGGCGGTCAGCTGACCGCCCGTCACCCGCACCCCCTTGCCGGGCTCGACGGTGAACGGCACGCGGCCCGACACCACGGCGTCCAGCTCCACCTTGTCCTGGAAGCCGGCGCCCTTGATGATCTCGCCCAGTTGCACCCGCTCCAGCACCAGCACCCCACTGTAGGCCTCCCCCGGCGCCAGCGGGATGGCGAAGGGCTCCACCCGCACCGTGCCGCCGGCCAGGGACAGCTCGCCGCCGCCCACGGTGATGGCGTTCCCGTCCAGGGCGAAGCCGACACGCACGTTGGTCGCCGGGGAGACGCTGTCCAGCTCGGCGACCGTCACCGTCTGATCGGGCGCGGTGATCAGGGGCGCCAGGCTGACGAAGCGGACCTGGCCCGCCAGCCCCTTCACCGCCCCGGCCGGGCTGGTGAAGTCCAGGCTCGGTATGGTCAGCAGCCCGCCGCTGGTTCCGCCGGTCGGGGTCCAGTCCACCCGTCCCTCGAAGCGGACCGAGCCGGTCACCGGGGGCTTGATCCAGTCGGAGACCAGGGGCGTCAGGTCGGCGGGCTGCAGGCCTTCGGGCGCGAAGGCGATGTCGGTGGAGCGGATGTCGATCCCGCCGGCCCCAGAGCGCCCGTCGTGCGCCAGCGACAGCCGCCCGAGCGGCGAGCCCAGCCGCGCCAGGTCGAAGGCTCCGGTCCAGCGGTCGCCGCGCAGGCTGGCCCGGCCTGAGGCCATGAGCGGGTTGAACCGGACCGGCTGGGTGGCGTCGGCCACCGTCGCCGCGTCGGCTGTCAGGTCCAGACCCACGCCGCGCGGTCCGCCGAAGGCCTGGAGCGCGCCGCTCGCGTCCGCGATGGAGAGCGCCAGGAAGGGCGCCTGCGCCTTGACCGCCCGCAGCCGGCCGTTCACGCGCCAGCCGCCGTCGGCCACGGTGACCAGCGGCCCGCGCGCGTCACACAAGGCGCCGGAGACGTCGGTCACGTCGTTCTCGCCCAGCTCCAGCCGCTGGAGCGACACCGGCGAACAGCCGTCGGCGGCGTAGGTCAGCCGCCCGCCGCCGGAGGTCAGGAGGCCCCGGCTCTCCAGTCGCACGCCCCGCCCGACCCCGAAGTCCAGCGCCGCCTCGCCGCCCAGGCGAGCGGTGAAACCCGCCGGCGTGAGCCGCCATTCCGGCACGGCGATGCGCGCCGCCGGCAGACCGCCGCCGCGCTGAGCGACCAGCGACAGGGCCCCGCCGCCCTGGGCTCCCAGCCGGCTGTCGAACACGGGGCCGCTCGCGGCGATCGTCAGCGCTCCGCCGTTGGCCGGCCGCGCGACCACCGGCCGCTCCAGCCAGACCCAGGCGCCCCCCTCGTCCGCGCGAACCCGCAGGTTCGGGGCGGAAAGCCCGAAGTCCGCCAGCGCCTGTTTCAGGGCGGCGAGTTCAGGCAGGTCGTCCCGGGCGCGAGGGCCCAGCAGCGGCCAGGCGCCACGCGCGGCGAGCGCGGCGGCGGCCTCCACCCTCACGCCCTCCTGGCTCACCACATCCACCCGGCCCTCGGCGGACGCGGCGCGGAGCGACAGGTTGCCCCAGGCGAGCCGACCCGCGCGAACGGCGACCGGCCCGGACGCCTCCCAGGCGCGCCCGGACCCTCCGGCGACCAACCGGGTGGACCGCAGGCTCGCCGCCTCCCCCCTCAGCCCCGCGCCCTCGGCCCCCGCCGCGGCGAGGCTCGCCGGGCCTTCCACCCGCCAGCGAAGGCGCTCGCCGAGGGCCAGCTCCACCGCGCCCCGGGGCAGGTCGGCCGTCACGCCCCGCCCGTTCAGACCCGGCGCGGAGAGGCTCTCGGCCCGCGCCCGCAGGCGGCCCGCGCCCCGGAAGCTCGCCTGCTCCAACCATCCGGCGAGGTCGCCGTTCAGCACGGCGTCGAGCCTCAGGTCCCGCGCTGCCGTTCCGCCGCTGGAGAACCGCCCCGCGGCCAGATCGAGGTTCAGCCGCGCCGGTCCTTCGGCCCGTCTCGCGGCCGTGTCGGGGTAGGGCAGATCGCCCGCGAAGACGAGGCGCGCCGCTTCGGCCGCCGTCGGGCCCCACCGGAACCGCGCGGCTCCGGCCTGGCCCTGGATGGAGGCGACGTCGCCGCGCGTGCGCAGCGACAGCCGGGCCTCCAGGCCCTCGGCGGCCAGGCTGTCGCTGATCAAGCGCGTCGGGGGCAGGCGGGCGTCCAGCGCCGTCAGCCGCTTGTCCTCCACCCGCGCATCGGCCAGCAGCTCGACCGGACCCCGCTCGGTCATCAGGAGCACCCGCCCGCCTTCCACCAGCACCAGGGGCGCCTTGGCGTCCGGGCGCGGGGGGCGCTTACGGAACTCCTCGATCAGAGGGTCCAGGCGACCGAAGGAAAGCTCGCCGCCCCCCAGGCTGGCGCGCAGCACCGGCCGAACCAGCCGCACGCGGCTGGGCTGGACGCCGACGCTGTCCCGCGACCAGGGCCAGCCGACGGCGTAATCGACCTCCGCCCGCTCGACCACGAGCTCCGGGGCCCGGGGGTCGCCCACGCGAATCCGGGCGACCAAGCCGTCCAGCTCGATCCGCTCCACCTCCACCTCGGCGGGAATGCCCCGATCGCGCAGCCAGCCGACGAGGGTTTCCCGCGCGATGGCCCGGCGGTTCAGCCAGGCGGCGGCGACCAGCGCCACCACGACCAGCAGGATCGCGCCCAGGACCAGCGGCAGCCGGGACTGCCGCCGCCCGCCGCCTTCCGGAGCCGACATGGACGCCGTCGCGCTCACCCTCGTCCTCCCGCCCTGAGCCATTTCGGCACGCCGCCGCCATCATCGCCGATAGAACAGCAGACGCCCGAAATCGTTGCAGTCAGAACACTACGGCGTGTCTTCACGGTCACTTTCAATCTAACCCGCCACGGCTGAAAACTTGCTGGAAAGGAGCCGCGGGACCTCGTCGTCTAAGCTTGTTGATAGACTGTTCGCTCCCAAGCTGAAGCGGCGGAAGCGAGGCGATCTACACGAGGAAACGGCCCCGGTTAATCGTTTGTAACGAACTCGCTTCCCATAGTGCTCCCGAGCGGCTATAGGCGGGCTTCGCGTTCGGGGGACTTTCGGGCGCGAAGTTTGCAGTCAGTGACTTAAGGGCGCCGGTTCGGCGCCGTGTTCCGACGGGGACCGATGGCTCAGTTCGATCCGCGCCGCCAGCCGATGCGCCTTGCGCCCCACGTCTTCACGGCGGGCGCCGCCATCGCGGTGACGCTTCTCGCCGGGCGCGTTTACCAGCCCACCGAAGTTCGCGCCGCCGAGGCACCGCCGGTCACCCCGGCCCAGCTGTCGCTGCTCGAGCAGCAGGCGTTGACCGCCGCCTCCGCGCCGCAGGGCATGACCCAGCCGGAAGCGATCCCGGTCCAGATCCGCAAGGGCGAGACCCTTGAGCAGGCCGTGCGCCGCACCGGCGTCGCCGAGGCGGAGGCCAAGGCCGTCGTGGCCACCATCGCCAACGCCTTCGACATCTCCCAGCTCGGCGCGGGCCTGCGCTTCGAGACAGCCATCGCCAAGCCGCGCGGCGGCCGGGGCGACGCCCGCCTCATCGGGCTGACCATGCGGACGGGTCCCGCGACCCAGCTGACTGTCTCGCGCACCTATGACGGCGCGCTGAAGCTCAGGGCCCTCGAAGAGCGGGTGACTGAAGAGACCGTCGTCCTGAGGGGCGACGTGAAGGGCTCCCTGACCGCCTCGGCGCGTCGCCAGGGCGCGCCCGACCAGGTGCGGCGCAAGGCGGCCCAGCTGTTCTCCCACAAGTTCGACATGGACCGGGACATCAAGGCCTCGGACGACTACGTCATGGTGTTCGAGCGCGCGGTGACCGAGAACGGCCGCACCCTGTCGAGCGGCGAACTGCTCTACGCCCAGCTCAAGGGCGTGACCTTCTATCGCTGGAAGCCGGAAGGCGCGAAGGAAGCCCAGTATTTCGACGCCACCGGCAAGAACATGCGCTCCGCCTTCATGCGCACGCCGCTGGACCGAGGCTTCCGCGTCTCCTCCTCCTTCGGCTTCCGCATCCATCCGATCTCCGGCTATCGCAAGATGCACCAGGGCATCGATTTCGCGGCCGGCTCCGGCACCCCGGTGGTGGCTCCCGCCGACGGCGTGGTGGTCGAGGCGCGGCGCTGGGGCGGCTACGGCAACTGGCTGCGCATCCGTCACGCCAACGGCCTGGATTCGGGCTACGGCCACCTGTCGCGCTACGCGTCGGGCATCCGCGCCGGCATGCGGGTGCGCCAGGGCCAGATCGTCGCCTATGTCGGCTCGACCGGCGCCTCCACCGGCCCGCACCTGCACTACGAGATGTGGCGCAACGGCCAGCGCATCAATCCGGCCGGCGTGAAGACCCAGGAAGGCGTCATCCTCGCGGGCGCCGAACTGGCCGCCTTCCGCGCCGAGAAGGCCCGCATCGATCGCATCATCGCCGCCGGCGGCGAGAAGCGGGCCGCGCCTTCGGCGCTTCGTCCCGCCCGCACCTGATCCACCGTCAATCCACGACTTGGAAGGGGAGCCCCGCGGCTCCCCTTTTTGCTGGGCCTCAGTCGAAGATGTCGAAGATGTCCATGCCCTTCTTTTTCTTCTTGTAGTAGCCGCCGTGGCCATAGCCGTGGCCGTAGTGGCGATCGTCGCTGCGATAGGGCTGCGGCTGGCCCCAGGGCTGCTGCGGCGGCGGAGCGTAGCCGGGCTGGGCCTGGGGCTGGGGCGGCGGCGCCGGCCTGGGCGCAGCGGCGGCCGTGGCCTCCTCGGCGGCGGCGGCCATCAGCTTCTCCAGTTCTCCCCGGTCCAGCCAGACGCCCCGGCAGGCCGGGCACATGTCGAAATGCACGCCGGCGCGATCAAGCGTCTGCATCGGCGAGTTGTCGTTGGGGCACATCAGTAGGGGCATGGGTCCTCTCGGGGTCACAAGGGGGCGGTTCGACATCGCGCGAGGGGTGAACGCCGCGCCAGAGGGGCCCGATCCGCTGGGAGAAAGCTAGGCGCTCGCCGCGCCGGCCGCAACGCGACGGCTCAGCACGCCTGGCCGGCGGCCCAGCCCGACGACCAGGCCCACTGGAAATTGTAGCCGCCCAGCCATCCGGTGACGTCCACCACCTCGCCGATGAAGAAGAGGCCGGGCGCGCGCCTCGCCTCCAGGGTGCGTTGGTCGAGTTCGGCCGTGTCGACTCCGCCGAGCGTCACCTCGGCCGTGCGGTAGCCCTCGGACCCGACCGGCTTCACGGTCCATCCGTTCACCGCCGCATCCAGCCGTTTCAGGGCCGCGTCGGGAAGGTCGGCCAGACGGCCTGAAACGCCTTCCCGGGCGCAGAGGGTCTCGGCCAGCCGCCCCGGCAGCAGGCGCGACAGGGCCGTGTCCGCCGCTTGTCGACCATTGGCGCCCTTGGCCGCACGCAAATGTCCGTACACGGCCTGATCAGGAGCCAGGGACACCGCGATCGCCTCGCCCTCGCGCCAGTAGGACGAGATCTGAAGGATGGAGGGGCCGGACAGCCCCCGATGGGTGAACAGCAGGCCTTCGCGGAACCGGGTACGGCCGTGAGCCACGACCGCCTCCACCGACACCCCGGCCAGGGGCTTCAACTGCTCCAGCAGGCCGGTCTCGAAGGTCAGGGGGACCAGGGCGGGGCGCGTTTCCGTGACCCTGAGGCCGAAGCGGCGCGCCATGTCGTACCCCCAACCGGTGGCCCCCATCTTGGGGATCGACTTGCCGCCGGTGGCGATCACCAGGGAGCGGCAGCCGACGTCCGAGCCGTCGCTGAGCCGCGCGCGCCAGCCTTCACCGTCGCGCACGACCTCGCCAACCGACAGCCCCAGGGACAGCTCCACGCCGGCCGAGCGCATCTCCTCCGTCAGCATACGGATGATCTGCTTGGCGCTGTCGTCGCAGAACAGCTGGCCCAGCGTCTTCTCATGCCAGGCGATCCCGTGACGGTTCACCAGGGCGACGAAGTCGTGCTGGCTGTAGCGTCGAAGTGCCGAGGTGGCGAAGCGGGGGTTCTCTGACAGAAAGGCGTGCGGCCCGCAGCCGAGGTTGGTGAAGTTGCACCGTCCCCCGCCAGAGATGCGGATCTTCTCGCCGGGCGCTCGGGCGTGGTCGATCACCCGCACCCGGCGGCCGCGCTTGCCGGCCTCGATGGCGCACATCATCCCCGCCGCGCCGGCCCCGACGATCAGCACATCGACGTCGCGGGTGCTCACCGAGATCCTCCCCCGCTGGGGGAGAGGGACCGCCGAAGGCGGTGGAGGGGGTCCGCCCCGAACCTGACCCTCTGAGATGATCGAAGCCGCATATGGCAGCCTTCTAGAGCCAACCGAGCGGCGGCGGCAGGCCCCCTCCACCAGGCTTCGCCTGGTCCCCCTCCCCCAGCGGGGGAGGATTGGCAGGTTATCAGCGATAATCCTTTTGCAGTGCGGCGCGTTCTATGTTGCCCTGCCCAATTCGCGGCGGGGGCCGCTTCAAGGATTCCATGCTCTATTCGTTTCACGAGCTCGCCTATCTCTCGGCGGCTCCCTTCCGGGTCGGGGCCCAGGTCGCGCGCGATTTCTGGAGCCATCCGCTCAATCCCGCCGCCGACACCGCCTTGGCGCGCACCGCCTTCGCCTCGGCCGGCGTGTTCGAGACCCTGACGCGCCGCTACGGCAAGCCGGCCTGGGGGCTGGAGACCGTGACGATCAACGGCAAGCCGGTTCGCACCGTCGAGCAGACGGTCTGGTCCTCGCCCTGGTGCCGCATGGTCCGCTTCGCGCGCAACATCGGCGACCTGAAGCGGGCGAAGAAGCCCGTCGCCGCCCCTTCGGTCCTCATCGTCGCGCCGCTGTCGGGCCACTACGCCACCCTGCTGCGCGGCACGGTGGAGACCTTCCTCCAGGACCACGACGTCTATGTCACCGACTGGGTCAACGCCCGCCAGGTGCCGATGCTGGAGGGGCGCTTCGACTTCTTCGACTACATGGACCACGTGCGGACCATGCTCGGCGTGATCGGCCCGCGCGCGCATGTGGTCGCGGTGTGCCAGCCGGGGCCGCCGGTGCTGGCGGCCTGCGCCCTCATGGCCGAGGACGAGGACCCGAACCGACCGGCCTCCATGACCTTCATGGGCTCGCCCATCGACGCGCGGCTGTCGCCGACGGTGACCAACCAGCTAGCGGAGGCCAAACCCTTCACCTGGTTCAAGTCCAACATGATCCACACCGTGCCCTGGCCCTATCCGGGCTTCGGTCGGCGGGTCTATCCGGGCTTCGTCCAGCTCTACAGCTTCATGTCGATGAACGAGGAGCGCCACATCGACGCCCACCGCCGCTACTTCCAGAACCTGGTGAAGGGCGACGGCGACGCGGCCGAGAAGCACGAGCAGTTCTACGATGAGTATCTGTCGGTGCTGGACCTGACGGAGGAGTTCTATCTCCAGACCATCGACATCGTGTTCCAGCGCCACCTGCTGGCGCGCGGCGAGCTCTACGCGCGCGGTCGGAAGGTCGACCTGTCCAGCATCACCGACATCGGCCTGATGACGGTGGAGGGCGAGAAGGACGACATTTCGGGCGTGGGCCAGACCCAGGCCGCGCACGTCCTCTGCCCCGACATTCCGGAGGAGCGGCGCGTGCTGCACGTCCAGCCGGAGGTGGGCCACTACGGCGTCTTCAACGGCCGCCGGTTCGAGCAGGACATCTACCCCCGCGTGCGGGACTTCATCGCCAGCAACGAGGCGCTCTGTGCCGTACCGGACCGGACAGCGGCTGCCGCTTGACGGCCTGCCGCTCCGGCTGTCGATCAACCCCCGCGCGCGCCGCATCTCCATCCGGATCGACGGGCGGGCGGGCGAGGCCGTGCTGGTGGTGCCGTCCGAGCGGCGCGTGGATCAGGGTCTGGCCTTCGCCAGGAGCCGCCGCGCCTGGATCGGCGAACGGCTGAGGGCCCGGCCCGACGGCCTGAGGCTGGAGCCCGGCGCGACCGTGCCTGTGCTCGGCCGACCGGTGCGGCTGGTCGCGACCGGCGGCGCGAGCGCGGCCCGGTTCGCTGAGGCGGACGGCGAGCCCGCCATCCTCTCGGGCGGCGAGGACGAGGCCTTCGGCCGCCGCGTCGTCAACCTGCTGAAACGAGAGGCCAAGGCGCGGCTCGTGGACCGCACCGAGGTTCACCGCCTGGCGCTCGGCCAGGCGCCGGTGACGGTCTCGATCGGCGACCCCAAGTCGCGCTGGGGCTCCTGCAGCCCGCACAACCGCTCCATCCGCTATTCCTGGCGCATCGTCATGGCCCCGGCCGAGGTGCTGGACTACCTCGCCGCCCACGAGGTCGCCCACCTCGTCCGCCCCGACCACAGCCCCGCCTTCTGGCAGGTGGTGGAACGCCTCATCGGCGACCCCCGCCACCACCGGGCGTGGCTAAGGGCGCACGGGGCGGAGTTGCACGGGGTGCAGAGTTAGCTCTCTCGCCGCTCATCCCGGCGGACGCCGGGAGCCAGGTTTGAGCCTCAGTCACAGCACCCTGGGGCGGGACGCTCCTGCCGATCAAGCAACCGTCCGTCACCCAGAGACCTGGGTCCCGGCTTTCGCCGGAATAAACGGATCGGGGAGGCTCAGAAGAACAGCGGGTCGCTCTTCTTCTCCGGTTGAGACGGCGGCGGCGGCCGCGCGGAGGGCGGGGCCAGATCGGGGACCTGCGGTTGGGGCGCGGTGGGGCGGACGAGCGGCTGGCTGGGCGCCGGCTGCGGCTCCACCCGCGGCTGGTCGTCGACGATGGCGCCGCCCCCGGGAGCGTCTGCCGGGGGCGCATCCCCGAAGGGGTCGCCGATCTCCGTGATCAGGTCCTGGATCGGCGTCGGCGGGACCCAGCCCTCCGGCATGGGGGGGCCGTTCGGGATGGTCGGGGCGTTCAGGCGCGGCAGGGCCGCTTCCATGAAGCCGCGCCAGATGGCCGAGGGCGACTGGCCGCCGGTGACTCCGCGCATGGCCGTGTTGTCGTCCTTGCCGACCCAGACGGCGGTGACGAAGCCGCCGGTGTAGCCGACGAACCAGGCGTCCTTGTAGTCGGAGGTCGTGCCCGTCTTGCCCGCCAGGTCGCGCCCCGGGATGGCCGCCGAACGCCCGGTGCCGGAGGTGACCACGCCGCGCAGCATCTGGTTCAGATAGTAGAGCGGCGGGTTGTTGATCGCCTGGACCGAGCGGCCCTGGCTGACGCCGCGCTGATAGATGACGCGGCCCTGGGGCGTGCGGATGCGGTTGATGCCGGTGGCGACCACCCGCCGTCCGCCGTTGGCGAAGGCGCCGTAGGCCTGGGCCATCTCCAGCGGGCTGACCTCCACCGCGCCCAGCGCCATGGAGGGCTGCAGGCCGATGGGGCTGGACACGCCCAGCCGGCGCGCGGCGCGGGCCACGCTGTCGCGGCCGACGCGGTCCGCCGTCTCGGCCGCCACCGTGTTGATGGACTGGGCGACGGCCGTCCGCAGCGACATCTCGCCGGCATAGCCGCCCGTGTAGTTCTTCGGGCTCCAGGCGCCGATCTGGATCGGCCGGTCGTTGACCCGCGTCTCCGGGGTGTAGCCGGCCTCAAGCGCCGCCAGATAGACGAAGGGCTTGAAGGCCGAGCCCGCCTGGCGCCGCGCGTCGACCGCCCGGTTGAACTGGCTGTCGGCGTAGGAGGCGCCGCCGATCATGGCCCGCACCCGCCCCTCGCCGTCCATGGCGACCAGAGCCGCCTGGCGCACCCCGCGCGAGCGATCGCGCTGAAGGATGCGGCTGACCGACCGCTCGGCCGAGGTCTGCAAGGTCAGGTCCAGGGTCGTCTCGACGATCAGGTTCTCGGTCGGCTCTCCCACCAGCCGACGGATCTCCTTGTCCAGCCAATCGATGAAGTACTGGGCGTGCTGGGAGGCCAGGGTGCGCGACACGCGCACGGGCTCCACCACCGCCGCGGCGCGCTGGGCGGGGGTGATCACGCCCGCCTCCTCCATCTCGTTCAGCACGACGGTGGCGCGGGCCGCGGCGCGGCGCTCTTCCGACAGGGGCGAGTAGCGCGACGGCGCCTTGAGCAGGCCCGCCAGCAGCGCCGCCTCGCCCACCGTCAGGTTCTTGGCCGGCTTGTCGAAATAGCGCTGGGCCGCCGCCTCGATCCCGTAGGCGCCGGCTCCGAAGTAGACCCGGTTCATGTAGAGGGCGAGGATCTCCTCCTTGGAGAACTTCATCTCCAGCCAGACCGCCAGGATCAGCTCCTGGGTCTTGCGGCGCAGGTTCTGGTCCGGCGTCAGGAACAGGTTCTTGGCCAGCTGCTGGGTGATGGTCGAGCCGCCCTGCACCACCCGGCCCGCCCGCATGTTGCGGATGATGGCCCGGCTCATGCCCACAGGATCGAAGCCCGGGTGATGATAGAAGCGCCGATCCTCGATGGCGACGAAGGCGGCCGGCACATAGTCCGGCAGGGTGTCGAGGTCGACGGGCGGCGCCTGCTGAGCCCCGCGCACCGCGATCAGGGCGCCGTTGCGGTCCAGATAGGTGATGGAGCGCTGAGCCTGCACCGAATACAGGCTGGAGGTGTCCGGCAGGTCGCGCGCGAACACGGCGAAGAAGGCGACGATGAAGATCAGCAGCCAGACGCCGGCCACCATCCCCCAATAGAGCACGCGCTGCAGCGGGCTGCGCGGCTGACCGCCGCCGCCCCCGCCGCTCGCCGCCGATCCGCCGCGTCCGTAGGTTGGACCCATTGCTTCCTCTTTTCGCCATCCAGAGGCTTAGCTGGAACGACGAAGCCGCGAAACGCCCTCATGCGCTCACGCGATCGTGAGCACGCATTTCGCCGAAAGCATGACGCCGGCGAGGGCTATTCTAAAAAGCTCTTCACCTCGGCGGCGAAGGCGGCCGGCTGGTCCAGCATGATGAAGTGAGCGGACTCGTCGATCCGCTTCAGCTTCACGCCCGGCAGGGGGGCGTAGGACATGCGGTAGATAGTGTCCGTGATCTGAGGCGTCATGCCGGGGAATTCGAAGGCGACATAGAGCACGGTCGTGGGGGCGGTGATGCGCGCCAGCTCGGGCTGCAGATTGGTCGCGACCAGTTCGTGGAAGCTGTTGATCGACGCCATTCGGTCGCTGCGGCGCGAGTCCTCCAGCGGTCCGGCCCGTTGGCTCTCGGTCTTGATCATGGACGCGACCGTGGCGTCGCGCTGGGCCGAATAGGATTGCTCGTTGGCCGCCAGCATGCCGGTGCGCACCATGTCGGCGGCGGCCTGGAGGCGCTCCGGCGTCGGATTGGAGCCCGGCGGCTGGAGGAACATGGCGCCCATGGTCGGGACCTGATCGACCACCATCAGCCGGCCGACCAGATCGGGATGGCGCGCGGCCAGCATCATGCCGATGGTGCCGCCCATGGAGTGGCCGATCATCGCCGGCTTGCTCAGCCCCTGTTCGCGGATGTAGCGGGCGAGGTCCTCGGCCACCGGCGCGGCCACCGGCCCTGCGGCGTTGTCCATCACCGGGGCGCCGGCGAAGCCCTGCACGTGGACGCGGTGGACGCGATAGCGGCCCTTCAGCTCGTCGGTCAGGGCCTGCCAGACGCGCGGCGAGGAGGACAGTCCGGGCACGAGAATGACGTCGCCGATCGGCTGGGCCGGGCCATCCACGGCCACGTGGAAGCGGCCGCTTTCGAACTTGGCGTGGCCGTGTTCATGGGCGCCGGCCTCGTGCCGATGGTCGACGTGCTGGGCCAGGGCGGGCGTGGCGGCGAAGGTCATGGCGACGGCGCTGGCTGTGAGGAAAAGGCGGATCATGATGTGGCGGCTCCCTGAGTGACCGCCCCTATGCGTCCCTCACTTTGCAATGTAAAGCACTTCTTTGCAGCGGCTTCGGCGAGGCTGTTAGATTTGAGCGCATGAAGCCCGCCGACGCTGATCCCGTCCAGCCCTCTTCCAAGCCCGAGGCCAAGGCCCCGCCCACCGCCTTCGGCAAGGGCTATGTGCTCGACGCCTGGTATTTCGCAGCCCTGGCCCGGGACGTCGCGCCCGGCGCGATGAAGCGCCACGAGCTGCTGGGTGAGCCCGTCCTGATCGGCCGCACCCGAGGCGGCGAGCTCTTCGCCATGCGCGACATCTGCCCCCATCGCGCGGCGCCCCTGTCCGCCGGCCGGATCATCGACAAGGGCGAGGGCGAGGCGGTCGAATGCCCCTATCACGGCTGGCGCTTCCGCACCGACGGGGTCTGCGCGGCCATCCCCTCGCTCGTCGACGATCAGGCCTTCGAGCCCGGCCGCATCCGCGTGCGCCGCTATCCCGTGCGGGAAAGCCAGGGGCTGGTGTTCGTCTGGATGAGCGCTGATCCGCGGGGCCTCGCCGAACCGGACCACCAGCCGCCGCGGTTCCCCGGCGTCGTCGGCGGCGGGGCGAAGCTGGTGGAATGGATGGACTTCGACAGCCATGTCGATCACGCCGTGGTGGGCCTGATGGACCCGGCGCACGGACCTTACGTCCACAAGCAGTGGTGGTGGCGCTCCGAGCACTCCATGCACGAGAAGGCCAAGGCCTTCGAGCCGCGCGAGCACGGCTTCGCCATGGCGCGCCACCCGCCGTCATCGAACTCCCGAGCCTACAAAATCCTGGGGGGCGCGCCGGCGACCGAGATCACCTTCCGCCTGCCGGGCTACCGCTGGGAGCACATCCAGGTGGGCGAGAAACAGGTGCTGGCGCTGACCTGCCTGACGCCGATCCACGAAACCAGGACCCGCATCACTCAGATCTTCTGGTCCGACCACTGGATCTTCGGCCTGGCCAAGCCCTTCCTCAGGCAGGGGGTCCGCGCCTTCCTGCGGCAGGACGGCGGCATGGTGAACCTGCAGAACGAGGGCCTGCGCTACGACCCAGCCCTGATCTGGATCGACGACGCCGACAAGCAGGCCAAGTGGTACCAGCAGCTGAAGCGCGAATGGACCCGAAGTCGCGCGGAGGGGCGGCCGTTCGAAAACCCCGTCGAGGCGACCACGCTGAGGTGGCGGAGCTGACGTTTCAAAGAAGAAGGGCGGCTCCCTTTCGAGAACCGCCCTTGTTCGTTCCGACTTGTCCGGGCGGCTTAACGCGCCAGGGCGCCCGCCAGGATCAGGTCCAGCTGCCTGCCGAGGTGATCGGCCAGCCTGGCCTCGTCCCAGTTGTCGTAGGCGGCGCGGCGGTAGTTGGACACATAGGCGGTCCACGCCAGCTCGGCGATCAGCTTCAGGTCGGAGTCCTGCCGCAGTTCGCCCTTGGCGACGGCGGCTTGCAGCGCCTCCTCGACCACGGCGGCCAGCGGCTTCACCGCCTGGCGGGCGCGCTGGTCGGCCGAGATCGGCTGGAACCACGAGCGGGCGACCACCGCCTGCACCAGCGGCAGCTGGTCCAGCGAGCCGTGATAGCCGGCCGACAGGATGGAAATCAGGCGCTCGCGGATCGGCGCGTCCTTGTCGGCGGCGCGCAGCGCCTCCGTCAGCCGGGCGAGGTCCTCGGCCAGAACGGCTTCGAACAGCTCGGCCTTGTCCTGGAAGTTGGCGAACACCGCGCCGGTCGACATGCCGGCGCCCTTGGCGATATCGCGAATGGTCGCGGGCTCATAGCCGCGGGCGGCGAAGAGCGTACGCGCGGCCTCAAGCACCTTGGCGCGGGTGCGAACCTTGGCGGCCTGGCGACGGTTGAGACGGGGAGCCGCCTCGGCGGCTTCGGAGGCGGGGTTAAGCACAGTGTCTCGCAAAACGAACTACTCGAACTGGACGGCTGGCGGGGCCGTCAGGAACTAAGGCCGGGGAGGAGGGGCGCGGGCGCGGAATCAGGTCACGCGCGCGTCCTCGAACACAGACCAGTCAAGCGTGTCCAAAATGGGGACGCGGCTTACGGGATGGTCATGTCCGGCTGCGGCGAAGTGTCCGGATCCGGAGCCGTGGCCGGCGCCACGCGCGAGCGGAGGGCCCGCGTCGTCCGGCCCCGCGTCTCTTCCGGCAGAGCCTCCTGGAAGCGCCTGCGATAGACCTCCCGGCGCTCGTGGATCGAGGCCAGCACCAGGCCCATCGGCACGCCGATGTCGACCAGGGTGTTCTCGGCCAGTTGCAGGCTGGCCTCGGTCGTCTCCGGCACGGCGTCGGTCGCGCCCAGACGATAGAGCCGCTCCGCATGGCGGTCGTCGCGGGCGCGGGCGATGATGGTCAGATCCGAGCGCAGGGCGCGGGCGGCGGCCACCACCTCGTCGACCTTGCCCGGCGCGTCCATGGTGACGACCAGGGCCCGCAGGTCGGCCAGCCCGCAGCGCTGCAGCATGTCGGCGCGCGCGGCGTCTCCATAGTAGACGGCGTGGCCGTCGCGTCGGGCCGAGCCCACCATGCCGGCGTCGCTGTCCAGGGCGATGAAGTCCTGATCATGCTCCCGCAGCATCTCGCCGACCAGCCGCCCGACGCGGCCGAAGCCGACGATCAGCACCCGGGCCTCGCCCGCTTCCGGCGTCGTGGCTTCCGGCGGCAGATCGGGCGCCGCGGTCCCGCTCCGCTCCGACAGCTTCGTTCCCAGCCAGGCCATCAGAGGCACGGCGAACATGGACAAGGTCGCGGCCAGGATCACGGTGGCGGTGAAGGTGGGCGAGGCCAGACCCTCGACCAGGCCGACGCTCAGGATGACGAAGGCGAACTCCCCCGCCGGACCGAGCAGCAGGGCGGTCTCCAGCGCGGCCTTCAGCGGCAGGCCCCAAAGGCGCGCCAGCCCCAGGATCAGCAGGGCCTTGAACGCGATCAGCCCCACGGTCAGCCCCAGTACGAGGACGGGGTCCGCCGCCACGGCGTCGACGTCCAGGCCCAGGCCCACGCCGATGAAGAAGACTCCCAGCAGGAGCCCCTTGAACGGCTCCATGGTGACCTCGACCTCGCGCCGGAACTCTGTCTCTGCCAGCAACACCCCGGCGACCAGGGCGCCGATGCTCATGGACAGGCCGAACCGCTGGGCCGCCAGACCCGTGCCGATCACCACCAGCAGGCACAGGGCCAGGAACAGCTCCTGCCCGCCGTTGGGGCCGCCGGCCCTGGCCACCAGGCGGAAGGCCGGTCGCAGGACCAGCCGGCCCAGCACGAAGATCAGCGCCAGCCCCGCCGCCGCGGGTCCGAGCGTCAGAAGCGCCTGGCCCAATACGGCGGGATCCAGCGCCCCACCCCCGAGCGCGAGCGTCGCCAGCACCGTCACCGTCACCATGATGGGCGCGACCGCCAGGTCCTGGGCGAGGAGAACGGAGAAGGCGGCGCGGCCGGTCGAGCTTTTCAACCGACCGCTCTCCGCGAGCACCGGCATGACCACCGCCGTGGAGGACAGCGCCAGGCCCATGCCGAGCACGGCGGCGGAGACGAAGGTCTGGCCCATCAGCATGAAGACGCCCGCGAGCGCCAGGCTGCAGACGACGACCTGCGACAGGCCGAAGCCGAACACCAGCCGCCGCATGGCGCGCAACCGCTCCCACGACAGCTCCAGGCCGATGGTGAAGAGGAGGAAGGCCACGCCCAGCTCGGACAGCAGCCGCAACTCCTCGCGGTTCGAGAGGGTGAACCAGGAGAGGGGGCTTCCCTCCGCCGCGATGCGGCCCAGCCCGTCGGGCCCCAGGAGCACGCCGGCGGCGAGGAAGCCCAGAACGGGGCTGATTTTCAGGCGGTTGAACAGGGGCACCACCACGCCCGCGGCCGCGAGGAAGACCAGCAGGTCCTTGTACTCGCCGCCTACGCCGTGCGCCCCCGCCATCGTCCCTCCGCTGCTTCCCCGAACCATAGGCGAGCCGGAGCGCTCTCGCCCCAATCTGATCATGAACTTTTTTTAAGGGGACAGGGCGCCCCCTGGGGTTAGGGTCGCGCCCCAGTCCGCCTCCGCGCGCGTCATACCAAGGTTAAGTCTATGAAAAAGCTGCTTCTCGGCGCCGCGATGGGCGCTCTGCTGCTCCCGGCCGCCGTGGCCTCCGCCCAGGACTTGGATCACGACCACGCCTGCCTGGACGACGCCTGCACGGTCGTCTCGCTCTTCTCCGACGCCGCCCAGGCCGCTCCGGCGACCGGCTTCCAGGGCACGGTCGCGCCCCGCTACGGAACCTGGGGCTTCGACATGAGCGGCCGGGACACCTCGGTCGAGCCGGGCGATGACTTCTTCCGCTACGCCAACGGCAAGGCCTATGACGCGCTGGTCATTCCGTCGGACCGCACCTCCTATGGCTCCTTCGCGCTGCTGCGCGAGCTGTCCGACAACCGGCTGAAGGCGATGATCGACGGCCTGACGGCCCGCCGCGACCTGGTCGCCGGCTCCGACGAGCAGAAGATCGCCGACGCCTATCGCGCCTATATGGACGTGGAGCGGATCGAGCGGCTGGACGCCCAGCCGCTGCAGCCTCACCTTGCCGCCATCCGCGCGGCCAACACCCGCGAGAAGCTGGCGGCCCACATGGGCGGCCTGAACGGCAGGCTGGGCGCCGGCTGGTTCGGCACCGGCGTCACCATCGACCAGAAGAACCCGACCCGCTACGTGGTCGCCACGGGCCAGAGCGGCCTCGGCCTGCCGAACCGCGACTACTATCTGGAAGCCCGCTGGGCCGACAAGAAAGAGAAGTACCAGGCCTATATCGAGCGCATGCTGGGCATGATCGGCTGGGATGATCCGGCCGGCAACGCCGCCGCCATCGTGGCGCTTGAGACCCGCATCGCCGAGGCCCACTGGACCCCGGCCGAGAGCCGCAACCGCGACCGCACCTACAACGAATACACCATCCACAAGCTGGTCACCGAAGCGCCCGGCTTCGACTGGCGCGGCTATATGGAGGCCATGCGCCTGGGCTCCGTGCCGCGCCTGATCGTGCGCCAGGACACCGCCCTGCCGAAGATGGCCGCCATCTGGGCCGAGACGCCCGTGCCGCTGCTGCAGGCCTGGCAGGCGTTCCACACCGTCGACGAGGGCGCGCCGCTGCTGTCCAAGCGCTTCTCGGACGCCCAGTGGGAGTTCCGCAGCCGCGACCTGTCCGGCCAGCCCGAGCAGCGCGCCCGCGACAAGCGCGGCATCAGCTTCGCCGAGGGCATGCTGGGCGAGGCGGTCGGCCGGCTCTACGTCGCCGAATACTTCCCAGCCGAATCCAAGGCCAAGATGGAGGAGCTGGTCGCCAACCTCCGCACCGCGCTGGGCAACCGCATCCGCAACTACGACTGGATGGGCGACGCCACCAAGGCGCAGGCGCTCGACAAGCTGAACAAGTTCACCGTCAAGATCGGCTATCCGAGCAAGTGGCGGGACTACTCCAAGCTCGAGGTCCGCGCCGACGACCTGCTCGGCAACGGCGAGCGGGCCGGCGTCTTCGCCTGGGAACGTTCGCTCAACCGGCTGAACGATCCGGTCGACAAGGAAGAATGGGGCATGACGCCCCAGACGGTGAACGCCTACTACAACTCGGCCAACAACGAGATCGTCTTCCCGGCCGCCATCCTCCAGCCGCCCTTCTTCGATCCCAATGGCGATCCGGCGGTGAACTACGGCGGCATCGGCGGCGTGATCGGCCACGAGATCGGTCACGGCTTCGACGACCAGGGCTCCAAGTCCGACGGCGACGGCGTGCTGCGCGACTGGTGGACGCCCGAGGACAAGGCCCGCTTCCAGCAGCTGACCGGCGCCCTCGGCGCCCAGTACGCCCAGTACGAGCCGGCTCCCGGGTTCAAGATCAACCCGCAGCTGACCATGGGCGAGAACATCGGCGACCTGGCCGGCATCACCCTGGGCCTGGAAGGCTATCACCTGTCGCTGAACGGCCAGCCCGCTCCGGTGCTGGACGGCACGACCGGCGACCAGCGCGTCTTCTACGGCTGGGCCCAGGTGTGGAACTCCAAATACCGCGACGAGGCGCTGAAGCAGCAGGTCGCCACCGACCCGCACTCCAACGCCATCTTCCGCGTGATCGGCCCGATCCGGAACGTGGACGCCTGGTACGCGGCCTTCGACGTCAAGCCGACGGACAAATATTACCTCGCGCCGAACGAGCGGGTCCGCCTCTGGTAGGCCGGGCTCGTCCCCAATGAAGAAGGGCCGGAGCGGCGACGCTCCGGCCCTTTTTTCTTTCGCCGATCCGACGGGATCAGGCCTGGCCGGGCTCCTGCGGGCCGCGGGCGATCTGCTGCTGGCGCTGCATGTAGATCAGGCCGAAGTCGATCGGCTCGATGAAGAAGGGCGGGTAGAAGCCGCCGTCCGCCGTGGCCTTGGCGACGATCTCGCGGGCGAAGGGCAGGAGATAGCGCGGGCACTCGATCAGCAGCAGCGGCTCGATGTCCTGCTCCTGCACGCCCATCAGCTGGAACAGGCCGCCGTAGACCAGCTCCACGTTGAACACCACCGAGCCGTCGTTCGGCGCGGTGGCCTTGACCGACAGCTTCAGCTCGACCTCGAACAGGCCGTCCTGACGACCTTGCGCGTTCATCTCGACGCCCATGTCGATCTGCGGCCGGCCCTCGACCCTCAGGCTCTCGGGCGCGCGGGGGTTCTCGAAGGAGAAGTCGCGGATGTACTGGGCCAGGATGCGGAAGCCCGGCGCGGGCGGCTGGCCGCCCTCTTGCGGAGCCTGGTCTTCGGCGGCGGGCGGAGCGGCGTCGGTCATGGTCAGCTGAACAGTCGTCAGGAAATGGGAAGCGGCGCGCCTAGCACGGGCGCCCCTCCACGGCAACGTCGCGGCCCACCGACCGGGGCCGGCGTGCGCCCCGGCTTGCCCATCCCCATATGAGCCCCTATCGACGTCAACCGCTCTCCAAGCTTCAGGGACGCTCCCTTGCCGGTCCAGGTCCAGCTGATCATCTTCGCCGTCATCGCCCTCGTGGTGCTGTGGCAGCTCTACAATGTGCTGGGCAAGCGCGTGGGCCGTCAGCCGGAGGACGACGCCCGCGCCAAGCCGCCCCTGCCGCTCGGGCCGACCGAGCCGGCGCAGCAGGCCAAGGCGCCCGTGCTCGACCCTCACCTCTCGGCCGCCATCGCCGGACTGAAGGCCAGGGACCCGGCGTTCGACCCGCACCGGTTCATCGAGGGCGCGCGCCAGGCCTATGAGACCATCGTGCGGGGCTACGCGGCCGGCGACCGGACGGCCTTGAAGCCCCTGCTGACCCCCGTGGTCATGGACTCCTTCGAAGGCGGCATGGCCGCGCGGGAGGCTCGGGGCGAGACCGAGACGGTGGAGTTCCTGCACGCCCCCCGCGCCGACCTGGAGCTGGCCACGGCGGAGGGGAACAAGGCCACGGCCAAGGTCCGCTTCCTGGCCGAGATGCGCAGCCACGTGACCCCCGCCGAGGGCGAGCCCCGCATCGAGGAGCGCCGGACCGCCGAGCACTGGACCTTCGAGCGGACGCTGGGCGCCAGCGACCCCAACTGGGTGCTGGCCCGGGTGGAGCCCGCCTCGGCGTGAGGCGCGCCCTGCGCCGCGCCGCGCCGGCCGCCCTGGCCCTGCTGGCCGCCTGCGCCACGCCGCCCCGTCCGGACCCTCCCCGGCCCTCGCCGCCGCCCGTGACGCAGCCCGAGCCGGCTCGGCCCGGCCCCGCTCGGGCGCCCGGCCCCGAGACCCTGCCCGGCTGGGACCAGGAGGACCATCGCGGCGCGCTCGCCGCTTTCGTCGCCGGCTGTCGCCTCCGTCCCGAGCTGGCCGCCGCCTGCGCCGAGGGCCAGGGCCTGATCGACCGCCGCGCCAGCCCCTCGGAGGCCCGGGCCTTCTTCGAGCGGCGCTTCGAGGTGCGGCCCGTGGCCGCCGCCGGCGACCGCCCCGCCCTGCTGACCGCCTATTTCGCCCCCGAATACCCGGCGCGCAGCCGGCCGACGCCCGAGTTCGACCAGCCGGTGCTGGGTCCTCCGCCGGACCTGAGGCGGGAGGGCTCCACGGTGCTCCAGCTCACCCCCGACGGGACCTTCCCCTATCCGGATCGCGCGGCCATCGAGGCCCGGCGCCCCCTGGACGAGCCGCTCGCCTGGATGAGGCGCGAGGACCTGTTCTTCATGCAGATCCAGGGCTCGGGCTACCTCACGCTGGAGGACGGGCGGCGCGTGCGCGCGGCCTATGCCGCGGACAACGGCCGGCCCTTCGTCGGCATCGCCCGGCCCATGGCGGAGCGGGGCCTTCTGCCCGCCAACGGCACCTCCGGCGAGGCGATCCGCGCCTGGCTGGCGGCCAATCGGGGGGAGCGGGCGGCGGAGATCACGGCGCTGAATCCGCGCTACATCTTCTTCCGCGTGTCGCCCGACGACGGCGGCCAGCCGGCCGGCGCGGCGGGGATCGCCCTCACGCCCCGCCGCTCGGTGGCCGTCGACCCGGCCCACTGGCGCTACGGCGAGGTCGCCTGGATCGAGGCGGACGGCGGAAACCTCGTCGGCGCTCGGGCGAGCTATCGCGGCCTGGTGATGGCGCTGGACACCGGCTCGGCCATCCGGGGGCCGGTGCGGGCCGACCTCTACCTCGGCCGGGGCGAGGCCGCGGGCGACGAGGCGGGCGCCGTCCGCCACCCTCTGCGGATGTGGCGGCTGGTCCCCCGGGACTGACCCGAGCGCCGGAAGGGTCGAGAGTCTCCACCGTTCTCGATTTTTCGGAGTTGTGAGCGCGAGGGGGCGCGGGCGCCCGCAAATGCGCGCCTGTGGCGGCCGCGATCCTGGAGCCGGAGGCGGCGCTGAAAACGGCTGTGTCAAAGACCTGCGGGCGGTTCGGGGCTTGGGTCCCGAGCCGTCCGAGGATCAAGTCTAGGCCGCCCGCGAGCCCCGGCGAGGTCTGTGGCGGCCGGAGGGGCGAGAGGGGCCGGAAGGGCCGGAGAAGGGGCGAGAAGATATGTCTCGGGAATACACCCCGGGCCTCACGGGTCTGGTTCATCACGGCGAACCCAGCGGGAGGCACGGCGAACACGGCGGGGGGCGGAGCGTTCGGCGCCGCAGGCGTTCCATTCTTCAACCGCCTTAAGGAAAGGCGCTGCGTGCGGCTTCAGCTGCGGTCTCGCCGTGCGCGCTGCGCCTGTGGCCGTGATGAACCTAGGCGGCCAAGACTCAGCCCGCGCGCTTCCGGGGCTTGGGGCCGTCCAGTTCACCCGGCGCGCCGGTGATCAGGCGGCCCTTCCAACCGGGGGGCGGAAGGAACTTGCCGGACTGCTCCTCGCGCGTGCCGTGCTTGGCGATCCAGGCGGCGTCGCGGAGGGCCTTCAGCGTCGTTTCGCGGTCGAAGATGCTGCTCATCGCAGATACCAATCTAGCAGTTCAGGCTCGTCGCCGCCAATCGCCCAGACCTCCCACTGGTCCACCAGGGGCTTGTAGACCGTTTCCAGATACTCGTGGCTGAGCAGGAAGCGCCTGCGGAGCGTGTCCTCAGGGATGCCGTGACCCCCGCGGGATACCCGATGCGCCACGCGGGCGACCGAGTGATCCGCCGACGGCAAACGAAGGTAGACCAGTTCGACTCGATAGCCGGCGGCCTTCCACTCGCGGATGCGGACGGCGTGGGAGCGGGAGGCGAGGGTCGTCTCCAGTACGACGTCCGCCCGGTCGAGGAACAGCTGATCCAGCCGCTCCAGCACCAGCCGCCCGGCGGCGAGGTCGCGTTGAGCGCCCGCGCCGGTCAGGGAGCGGGCGACCTCGTCCGGATTGACGAACTGGAACGCCTCCGCCCGCTGGCGCAAGAAGCGGTTGATGAAGGTGGTCTTCCCGGCGCCGTTCGGCCCGGCGAGGAGGACAATGGGCATGGCGGGAGCTTAGCCGGGCGGCGCGCGGGTGTCGCGCTTGGGTTGTTTCATCACCAAGGACACCAAGGGATCACCAAGAACACCAAGAGCGTGGTGAGGGCGACGCCGCAGGCGATCCATCTTTAAGCCGTGTGAAGGAAGGCGCTGCGCGCGGCTGACGCGAGCGCCGCCCCCTCGGTGGGCTTGGCGTTTTCTTGGTGCCCTTGGTGATGAACCCCTTCACCGCAGGCGCGCGGTGCCTGGCCGGAGCTGGGGCCGCAGACGCTTCGGGACGCATTTCAGAACGACTTCTGAAGCCATCTGATCGCCTATGCGGCGCTGATCCGCCTGCGCCGCCGCTGGATCAACATCGCCGTGCTGTCAGTCATGCTGCCCTACTGCAGCTTGCAGGTCGTCCCGCAGACGCTGAGGGGGTGAGGGAGCCATGATAAGGGAGCGGGCGACCTCGTCTGGTGAAACGCCTCCGCCTGCCGCTCCCGCAAATCGTTGAGGAAGGTTTCTCCTCGGCGCAGTCTGGCTCGGCGAGAATGGGGGGTTATGGGGAGATTAGCGCGGAGAAGGGGTGTATGGCCCCGTCTCCATCCAACTAGCTATGCAACGCAGCGTTGTCTTTGATGTCTTCTAACAGAGGCTCCAGCCTATCCAACCGGTAGAGTCTCACGTGGTTTTCTTCTAGCAAATCGCTCACAGCATCGTAGAAGTTCTCTTCGTGCTTGGAAAAGTCTCCAACGACCACCAAGCGCTTCCTGCTGCCAGATTTCTCGAAGTGCTTCCAAAGAAGTCCGCCTTCGATAGCTCGCCTTCCCGTCTCCTTCATATCTTCGGACGGGTTTCCAGATATTCTAACACCGTCGATCAGATTGTAGGCACCATTCTGATAGCCGAATGGCGCTTGAATTTGAATGCCTGCCTCGGGGATGTTCACCACCGGCGGCTTCTCAAGATACTGGTCGATCCGTTTAGCTACGAACGCGTCTCTAATTCGCGTCGAAATGCGCTTGGACTTACGCCTTGGTTCCTCGTCACCAACCAGCATATCGAACAAGTTTTCGAGCTCTTGACGGGGGTCCACGACAGCCACTGGTCGAAGCTCGGCCATACGAAAATCGTTGGCGAGCTTTCGAGAAAGCTCATCCACCGCCTCTAACGATCTGCGGCGGAGGAACTCAAGCTTGACCCGATGACCGAAGCCACGCTTCTCGTCCTCGAAACGCGCCTTGGGGATACCCTCAAATACCCGCTCCATTCTAGCGCTGCCCTTAGCAATTGCCACATCAGCAAATTGCAGTGCGGGAACGACGAGCAGGACTCCGAAATTGAGGAACTCTTGGCGCTCCGGACGCGGGCTGTATTGGAGCAGGGCGTAATATCCAGAATGTCGCATTACAGGCCTCCTCTCAAACGTTCATGGCGAGTTGCGCTGCTAGCTTGGGGGGAACTTCCCTCGCTACCAACGCGGCTCGTGCCGAAATAGTCGTGACAAGAGCCTCTCTCTCGCCACCAGTCATACCCCACTCGGCCGGGATTGCGCGAACTACCTGCCTCACAAAGGCGTCGTCAATCTGACCTAGTTTCGCAGCCGCTTCATGTACTGCGGCGGCGTCGAGGAATGGCCGGAACTCGTGAAAAAAGCCGTAAACGCGATCGTCGGTCTGGATAAGCGGGTCGTGGATATCCGCCGCGAGATCGCCCTCCGTGAAGCAGTGGGTGTGGTCAATGGCGACAATCCTGTACCCGCGCGGGATGGGCTCGAAGGTCAGGTTCTCATAGTTCGGCAGCGGGTCCAGGGCGTCCGGAGGCGGACACCGGTCAACATTGCGCACCCAAGTGTCGAAAAGCACAAGCTTGGCAACGTCCCTAGGATCTCGCAGGCGCTTCAGAAATGTGTCCGTTCCATCTGCAGCTCTAAGGTCCACGGACCTCGACGCAAACGCCGGCCCCCGTTGGACAGTCCCCCAGCCCTTCAAGGGAATTTCCAAATCATCAACTTGTACGATCGCAAAATCTGGCACGGTCAGACCGAACCACGCCGCGAGCTCGGCGCAGACGAGCTCAGATACCAGGCTCCCCAGACCCGCTGGGTTGCCCATTCCTTTGATGAACGCCAGCCCTTCGTCAGTTGCGATCTGCGAGACCCGGGTACTGGTTTCGAGGGATTGCACAACTCGATCCAAGCGAGTTGGCTGCCACCACTTACCGCAAACGCTCATGCACCTGCCCAACTGCCCGAGCGGAAGCTACGCCGCGACTGACAGTTGGGCAAACCCTCACACTTTCACCTCTACCAAGCCGCCCCCGGCGCGGAACTTCGCCGACATCTCCGCCATCCCGGCCTCGGCGTCCTCCAGCGGGCCGCCCGCATCATTCTGCGCCTGCGCATCCCTGCGGATGTCCTGGCTGATCTTCATGGAGCAGAACTTGGGGCCGCACATGCTGCAGAAGTGGGCGGTCTTGTGGGCTTCCTTGGGGAGGGTCTCGTCGTGGTATTGGCGGGCCGTTTCGGGGTCGAGACCGAGGTTGAACTGGTCTTCCCAGCGGAACTCGAACCGGGCGCGGGAGAGCGCGTCGTCGCGCAGGCGCGCGGCCGGATGACCCTTGGCCAGGTCGGCGGCATGGGCGGCGATCTTGTAGGCGATCACGCCGTCCTTCACGTCCTGACGGTCGGGCAGGCCCAGGTGCTCCTTGGGCGTGACGTAGCAGAGCATGGCCGTGCCGAACCAGCCGATCATGGCCGCGCCGATCGCGCTGGTGATGTGATCGTAGCCGGGCGCGATGTCGGTGGTGAGTGGCCCCAAGGTATAGAAGGGCGCCTCGCCGCAGTGCTTCAGCTGTTCATCCATATTGGCCTTGATCTTGTGCATGGGCACGTGGCCTGGGCCCTCGATCATGACCTGGCAGCCGTGGTCCCAGGCGACCTTGGTCAGCTCGCCGAGCGTGCGGAGCTCGGCGAACTGGGCCTCGTCATTGGCGTCGGCGATGGCGCCGGGGCGGAGGCCGTCGCCGAGGCTGAAGGAGACGTCGTAGGCCCGCATGATCTCGCAGATCTCGGCGAACCGCTCATAGAGGAAGTTCTCCTTGTGATGCGCCAGGCACCACTTGGCCATGATGGAGCCGCCGCGTGAGACCATGCCGGTCACGCGCTTGGCCGTGAGCGGCACGAAGGGCAGGCGCACGCCGGCGTGGATGGTGAAATAGTCCACGCCCTGTTCGGCCTGTTCGATCAGGGTGTCGCGGAACACCTCCCAGCTCAGGTCCTCGGCCACGCCGCCGACCTTCTCCAGCGCCTGATAGATGGGCACGGTGCCGATGGGGACGGGGCTGTTCCGGATGATCCAGTCGCGGATGTTGTGGATGTTGCGGCCCGTCGACAGGTCCATGACCGTGTCCGCGCCCCAGCGGGTGGCCCAGACCAGCTTGTCCACCTCGTCCGACACCTGGCTGAGGACCGCCGAGTTGCCAATGTTGGCGTTGATCTTCACCAGAAAGTTGCGGCCGATGATCATCGGCTCGACCTCGCGGTGGTTGATGTTGGCGGGGATGATGGCGCGGCCCCGGGCGATCTCGTCGCGCACGAACTCGGGCGTCACGTAGTCGGGAATGGCGGCGCCGAAGGCTTCGCCGTCGCGGGGTGCGGGGTGACTCGTGAATAGTGACTCGTGAGCGGACGGATCTCGCTCACCTCTTTGCTCACTAGCACTACTCACCGCCTGCCTCCGCAGGTTCTCCCGGATCGCCACATATTCCATCTCGGGCGTGATGATGCCCTTGCGGGCGTATTCCAGCTGGGTGACGGGGCGGCCCTTCACGCCGCGGTAGACGATGCGCCCCGTGTCGTCGAAGCGGGGGGCCAGGTGGCGGCCGGACGCGTGGCCGTTGTCCTCGGGCTTCACCTCGCGGGGGGAGACCTCCACCTCCACATCGCCGCGCGCGATGCGCCAGTGGCCGGTGGTCTCGGGCAAGCCCTTGGCGATGTCGATGACCGCGTCCGGGTCGGTGTAGGGGCCGGACGGATCATAGACGGTGACCGGCGGCTCCTCGGCGCTCGGGTGCACGGCGATCTCGCGGAAGGGCACGCGGAGGTCGGGATAAAGAACGCCCGGCTCGTAGACCTTGCGGCCGCCCGGGCGCGGGCCAACAGGGACGGAGCCCGTCGCCTGCTCCACCCGTTTCTTCGCTTCGGCGAGCGGCGTCTGCTCGGGCGGGGTGACGTGGACGTTCATGGCGGCCTCTCGCGTGCAGGAGGGCGCCGACGAATGGGTCCCCGCGCGCTTGCGGGGCTGGTCTCTCCCTTCGCCGGCATGACCCGGATCAGGTTCGCCGGTCAGAGGATCACCTCTATCTCAGCGGCTGGGCGCATTCCGGCGAAGTGGAAACCGGTTCGCCGCCCGGAACGCGCCCACTGTTTGAGTGGCGCGCGTTCACACGCGGTCCGGTCCCCGTCCGCTAAACGCGCGCTGCGCCGCCCCCGGGAGAACTGGCGACGAGCTTAGGCGCGATCGCCGACGAGGGAAAGGGTCGGGGCTCGACCGGTTTGCGACCGACGCGGCGGGGTCGGTTTTGCGGCGAAGCGGGGCCGCGCTAGGCTGAGCCCCGAACCTTTGGGGGACCCGAACCGATGCGCCTGCCGCTTTCCGCCGCCCTGCTGGGCCTGATCGCCCTGCCCGCCGCCGCCCAGGACTATCCCCGGCGCCTGCCCGCGTCCGGCGGCGAGGTGATCGTCCCCAGCGCCCGGCACCAGCAGACCTATGACAGCTGGCGCTACGCCCCGGCGCGGCGCATGGGCGACACCCTTTATGTATCGGGCGCCATCGTGTTTCGCGGCGACACGGAGGGGAACGACCTCGCCGCCTTCGAAGGCCAGGTGCGGCGCACCTTCCGCCAGCTGGACACGGTGCTGAAGGCGGCGGGCGCCAGCTTCAACGACGTGGCCATGATCAACAGCTTCCACGTCTGGACCGGCCCGCACTTCACCGGCACGCCCGACCAGCAGATCGAGGTGATCAACAAGGTCAAGGCCGAGTTCATCACCGGCGAGCAGCCGGCCTGGACCGCCGTCGGCACCACCGGCCTGCTGTCGGGCGAGCGCGGCCTGGTGGAGATCCAGATCATCGCGCACGCGCCGCAGGGGCGTTAGAGCATCGCCGGGATGACCCGGTCGGGGGGGCGGTGGCCGTTCTGGAAGGTCATGATGTTGAGGATGACCCGCTCGCCCATGTCCTGACGCGCCTCCAGGGTGGCGGAGCCGAGGTGGGGCAGGAGCACCACGTTCGAGCGGTTCAGCAGGCCGGGGTGGATGGCGGGCTCGTGCTCGTAGACGTCCAGGCCGACGCCGGAGAGGCGGCCGGACGCCACGGCCTCGGCCAGGGCCGCCTCGTCGATCAGCTCGCCGCGCGCGGTGTTGACCAGGATGGCGTGGGGCTGGAGGCGCGCCAGCCGCTCGGCCGACAGCAGGTGGTGCGTCTCCCGCGTGGCCGGGCAGTTCAGCGAAACCATGTCCATGCGGCCCAGCATCTGGTCCAGATCGTCCCAGAAGGTGGCGTTCAGCTCCTCCTCCACGGCGGCCGAGACCCTCTTGCGGTTGTGATAGTGGACCTGGAGGCCGAAGGCGCGGGCGCGGCGGGCCAGCGCCGAGCCGATGCGGCCCATGCCGATGATGCCGAGCCGCTTGCCCCAGAGCTTGCGTCCCGTCATCCAGGTGGGCGTCCAGCCGGTGAAGCGGCCCTCCTCCACGGCGCGCGCGCCCTCCACCACCCGCCGGCTGACGGCCAGGATCAGGCTCATGGCGAGATCGGCTGTGTCCTCGGTCAGGACGCCGGGGGTGTTGGTGACGATCAGGCCGCGATCCACCGCCGCCTGGACGTCGATGTGGTCCACGCCCGCGCCGAAGTTGGCGATCATCTTCAGTTGCGGCCCGGCGGCCGCGATCAGTTCGGCGTCAATGCGGTCCGTGATGGTAGGCGACAGCACGTCCGCGCGCTGAACGGCGGCGACGAGCTCGTCCCGCGTGAAGGGGCGGTCCGTCAGGTTCAGCTCGGCGTCGAACAGCTCGCGCATGCGGGTCTCGACGGCGTCCGGCAGCCGTCTGGTTAACACGACCTTAAGCTTGCGCGCGGACATTCGGCGGCCTTCGATCCTGGAAGCGTCCGCCTGTGTCTAGCAAAGCCCTTCGCCCGCTCCAAAGGCTCGCGCTGACTGGTCTCGTCGTGGCCGCCGGGGTGATGGCCGGAGCCGGCGGGACCATGCCGGACGGGCGGCCGACGCCCACGGGCCTGGACGTGCCGCGCTGGGTGACGCTGAAGTCCCGCGAGGTGCGGGCGCGGCAGGGGCCGGGGCTGGACCACCGCATCCTGTGGGAATACCGCGCCGCGAACCTGCCCGTTCAGGTGATCGCCGAGACGCGCGAGTGGCGAAAGGTCTGCGACCCGGAAGGGGGCGTGGCCTGGATCCACCGCAGCGTGGCCTCGGGGCGACGCAGCGTGTTCAACGCGACGGCCGGCGAGGTTCCGATCCGCGCCGGGCGCTCGGAGGGCTCGCCCCTGCGCGCGCGGCTGTCGGCGCGGTCGCTGGTCTCCATCGACGGCTGCAAGGACGGCTGGTGCCGGGTGAAGGCGAGACGGCTGAAAGGCTGGGTCCGCGAGGGGACCGTGTTCGGGACGCAGGCCAAGCCGCTGTGTGACGCACGGCGGCCGGCCGGCGCACGCTGAACCGTCCCTTCTCCCCTCGGGGGAGAAGGTGGCTTGCGCAGCAAGACGGATGAGGGGCGCTGTCCGCTTTTTGGCCAGCAGAGGGAGAAGCAACTGAACCCTACCCCTCATCCGAGCGCCTGCGGCGCCCACCTTCTCCCCCAGGGGGAGAAGGACGCGGCTGCCTTCACGCGCCGAGCATCTCGATGGCACCGTCTGGCACAGGGCTCGACCACGCCAGGCTCCTTCTCCCCTCGGGGGAGAAGGTGGCTCGCGAAGCGAGACGGATGAGGGGGCGCGGTCGGCTGGCAGTCCCCAGAAGGAGAGGCGGCTGAACCCTACCCCTCATCCGAGCGCCTGCGGCGCCCACCTTCTCCCCCGAGGGGAGAAGGATGCATCAGGGCTTCGACAGCGGAGGTGATGATGCTCGGGTTGTTCAGAAATGCCTCGTTCTGGAACCGGAGCACGGTGAAGCCTGCCGCTCGCAGCCGCTCATCTCGCGCCATGTCGCGCTCCTCGTGGAGGCGGTGGACACCTCCATCCAGCTCGATGACCAGCTTCAGCGCGGCGCAGTAGAAGTCGACGACGTAACCTGCGAGCGGTGTTTCGCGTCGGAACTTCAGACCGAGCATCCGTCGGCCGCGGACCATCTCCCAGAAGATGTCCTCAGGCAGGGTCGGCTGAACCCTCAGCCGGCGCGCTCTCCGCGTGCGATCTCCCGTCTGGTGCATGCCCCTCCTATCACCCCCGACATTGAACCCTCCGCACCCGTCCTGTAACCGGGCGGGATGAGCCAATCGCAATATCCTTCGTCCTTCGACCTGAACGGGCTCCTGGCCTCGGGCCGGGGCGAGCTGATGGGGCCGGGCAACGCCAAGCTCCCCGTGCCTCCCATGCTGATGTTCGACCGCATCACGCAGATCACGGCCGACGGCGGAGACCACGGCAAGGGCTATGTGGAGGCGGAGCTGGATATCCATCCGGGCCTCTGGTTCTTCCAGTGCCACTTCATCGGCGACCCGGTCATGCCGGGCTGCCTGGGCCTGGACGCCATGTGGCAGATGGTCGGCTTCTACCTCGGCTGGATCGGCGGCAAGGGCCGCGGCCGGGCGCTCGGCGTCGGCGAGGTGAAGTTCACCGGCCAGGTCACGCCCGACATCAAGAAGGTCGTCTACAAGGTCCACCTCAAGCGGGTGATCAACAGGAAGCTGGTGATGGGCATCGCCGACGGCGTGCTCGAGGCCGACGGGGAGGTCATCTACACCTGCAACGACATGCGGGTGGGGCTGTTCGGCGCCGGCGCGCCTGAACCGGTGGGCGGCTGAGCCCGTTCTTCCTATCTATCCCGTGACCGCCGGCTGACGGCGGCCGGACATCCCTTCAGGGCAGGACATCTTCATGCGGCGAGTGGTCGTCACCGGGCTGGGCATCGTCTCCTCCATCGGCAATGGCAAGACCGAGGTGGTGGACAGTCTGAGGAACGCGCGCTCCGGCGTCGTGGCGGCGCCCGAATACGCCGAGCTCGGCTTCCGCTGCCAGGTGCACGCCCCGCCCAAGATCGGCGACTGGACGGAGCTGGTGGACCGCCGCGCGGCGCGGTTCCTGGCTCAGGGCACGGCCTGGGCGCACATCGCGTTCGAGGAGGCGCTGGCGGACTGCGGCCTGACCCGCGAGGAGATCAAGGACGACCGCATCGGCCTGATCGTCGGCGAGGGCGGCCCCTCGACCAAGGTCATCCTGGAGGCGGCCGAGATCACCCGCGAGAAGGGGCCCAAGCGCATCGGCCCCTTCGCCGTGCCCAAGACCATGGCGTCCGGCCCGTCGGCCACGCTCGCCACCTGGTTCGAGCTGAAGGGCATCAACTATTCGATCAGCTCGGCCTGCGCGACCAGCGCCCACTGCATCGGCGCGGCGGCGGACCAGATCGCCTGGGGCCGCCAGGACGTGGTGTTCGCCGGCGGCTGCGAGGACCTGGACTGGTCGATGTCCAACATGTTCGACGCCATGGGCGCCATGTCGTCCAAGTTCAACGACCGTCCCGCCGTGGCGTCGCGCGCCTATGACGTGGACCGCGACGGCTTCGTGATCGCGGGCGGCGCGGGCATTGTGGTGCTGGAGGAATACGAGCGGGCCAAGGCGCGCGGCGCGACCATCTACGGCGAGCTGATCGGCCACGCCGCCAACTCCGACGGCTACGACATGGTGGCCCCGTCGGGCGAAGGCGCCGAGCGCTGCATGAAGCTGGCGCTGAACATGGCCGGGAACCCGCGCATCGACTACCTGAACCCGCACGGCACCTCCACGCCCGTGGGCGACCAGAAGGAGATGGAGGCGGTGCGCCGCACCTTCGGCGACGCCATGCCGATGATCAGCTCCACCAAGTCGCTGACCGGCCACTCGCTCGGCGCGGCGGGGGCGCAGGAGGCGATCTACTCCCTGCTGATGCTGCACCACGGCTTCGCGGCCGAAAGCGCCCACATCGAGACGCTCGACCCCGCCTTCGAGGGCATGCCCATCCTGCGCGAGCGCAAGGACGGGGAGCTGACGACGGTCATGTCAAACTCCTTCGGCTTCGGCGGCACCAACGGCACGGTGATCTTCGCCAAGGCCTAGGCGGCCGGGCGCGGCGCCTCCGCCAAGGCGGCCTTGACGCAGGCGGTCAGGGCCGCGCGGTCCCGCTCCAGATCGTTCGAGCCGTGGACCCGGGCGGCGTCGGGCCAGAGGTCCACCGCCTGAGCCCTGACGTCGGTCGCCGCCTCGCCCACCCCGACGCAGACCACCCGGGCCTCGCCGCCGCGCCGATCGGGTCGCTGCGGCGGCGCGTCGTCGACGATCAGCACCACGCCCTGATGATCGTGCTTCATGCCGCCGGCCTGGACCCCGAAGCGAACGCAGCGCTCGGCGTATTCCGCGCGGTCGTCGCGGCACGAGCGGAAGGCGTAGGGGCCAGTGTCGCTGCGGGTCAGCCAGAACCCGCCCCAGCGGCCGCCCAGCCCGTCGATCAGGCCCTGGACATAGGCGACCTGACCTTGTCGGACCTCATCGAGCGTCACCACCGTCACCCGCACCGACGGGCGCTCCTGCGCCACGGCGGCGCCGTGGATGGCCACCGCCGCGGCGGCCGCGCCCAAGACCTTCAGCATCTCACGCCTCCTGTTCCCTCTCGGCCCACGCTAAGCTCAACTGTGGCGACAGCAAGGGCACGTCGCGGCCCGATGTGCGTTGCCGTGTGTGGAGCCGCCCCTGACCCCCGACCCCTACATCCTGTTTCTGCTCGGCCTTGGCGGCGTGGTGCTGTTGGTCGGATGGACGCCCGTGGTGCTGAGGCGGCTGCCGCTGTCGCTGGCCATGATCTGCGTCGGCCTGGGCGTCGTGGTGTTCGGATCGGGCCTTTTGGGCTTCGATCCCGACCCTCGCACCTATGACACCGTCACCGAGAAGCTGGCCGAGCTGGTGGTCATCATCTCGCTCATGGGCGCCGGACTGAAGCTGGACCGGCGGATCGGCTGGAAATCCTGGAACGTGACCTGGCGGCTGCTGGGCATCGCCATGCCGCTGACCATCGCCGCCGTGGCCTGGCTGGGGGTGGAAGTGCTGCAGTTCACCCTGCCCATGGCGCTGTTGCTCGGCGCGGCGCTGGCGCCCACGGACCCGGTGCTGGCCTCCGACGTCCAGACCGGGCCGCCCAAGTCCGGAGAAGACGGCGAGGTGCGCTTCGGCCTGACCTCCGAAGCCGGGCTGAACGACGGCCTGGCCTTTCCCTTCGTGCACCTGGCCATACTGGCGGCGGCCGGCGGCCTGTTCTCTAGCGCGGAGCTGGGCGAATGGGCGCTGACGGACGTGGTGTGGCGCATGGCGGCCGGCGTCGCCGCCGGCTGGGCCATCGGGCGGGGCCTGGGCTGGCTGACCTTTCGCGTGCTGCACGCCAAGCTGTCGGAGACGGGCGACGGACTGGTGGCGGTCGGGGCGACCTTTCTGGCCTACGCCGCCGCCGAGATCGCGCACGGCTACGGCTTTCTGGCGGTGTTCATCGCGGCGCTGAGCTTCAGGGGATTCGAGCGCGATCACGACTTCCACGGCGAGCTGCACGACTTCGCCGACCAGATCGAGCGACTCTTGATGATGTTCGTGCTGGTCGCCTTCGGCGGCGCCGTCGCGGGCGGCCTGTTCGAGAGCATCGGCTGGCGCGAGGTGGTGGCGGCGCTGGTCGTGCTGCTGGTGATCCGGCCTGTCGCGGGGTTCCTGTCGCTGATCGGCGCGCCGCATCCGCTGAGGGACAAGGCGCTGCTCGCCTTCTTCGGCATCCGCGGGATCGGCTCGATCTACTATGTCGCCTACGGCCTGAACCACGGCGAATTCGGTTCGTCCGAGCGGCTGTGGGCGGTGACCGGACTGGTCATACTCGGCTCCATCCTGCTGCACGGCGTCACCGCCACGCCCCTCATGCGGCGGCTGGACGAGACGGCGGCCAAGGAAGAGGGCGGACAAGAAAAAGGCCCCGGGCGCGAACCCGGGGCCTCTTCTGAAGTCGGTGGTTCGGGACCTTAGTCCCGGCGACGCCGGCCGCGGTCGCCGCCGCGATCGCGGTCCCCGCCCTCGCGACGAGGACGGCCGCCGGTGTCTTCCTGCAGGGGCGCTTCACCCCGTTCGGCGCGCTCGGCGTTGATCTTGTCCGTGAGGTCCTCGCCGGTGGTCTGGTCGACGACCTTCATGGACAGCTTGGTCTTGCCGCGATCGTCCAGGCCCAGGAACTTGACCTTGACCTCCTGGCCCTCCGACAGGACGTCGGCCGGGTTGCCGACGCGCTCCAGGCTGATCTGGGACACGTGAACCAGACCGTCCTTGGCGCCGAAGAAGTTCACGAAGGCGCCGAAGTCGACCAGCTTGACCACCTTGCCGGTGTAGATCTTGCCGATCTCGGCCTCGGCCGCGATCGAGTTGATCCAGTCCTTGGCGGCGTCGATCTTCGCCTGGTCGTTGGCGGCCACCTTGATGGTGCCGTCGTCGGCGATGTCGATCTTGGCGCCGGTCTTCTCCACGATCTCGCGGATCACCTTGCCGCCCGAGCCGATCACTTCCCGGATCTTGTCGACCGGGATCTTCACGACGTCGATCTTGGGGGCGAACTCGCCGAGCTCGGTGCGCGGCGCGTCCATGGCCTTGGACATCTCCTCCAGGATGTGCAGCCGGCCGGCGGAGGCCTGCTGGATCGCCTGGCGCATGATCTCCTCGGTGATGCCAGGGACCTTGATGTCCATCTGAAGGCTGGTGATGCCTTCCGACGTGCCGGCGACCTTGAAGTCCATGTCGCCCAGGTGATCCTCGTCGCCCAGGATGTCCGACAGGATGGCGAACTCGCCGGACGGCTCCAGGATCAGGCCCATGGCGATGCCCGACACCGGACGGGTCAGCGGCACGCCCGCGTCCATCAGCGCCAGCGACGATCCGCAGACCGTGGCCATGGAGGAGGAGCCGTTGGACTCGGTGATCTCAGACACCAGGCGGATGGTGTAGGGGAAGTCGTCCTTCTTCGGCAGCATCGGGCGGATGGCGCGCCAGGCCAGCTTGCCGTGGCCGATCTCGCGACGGCCGGGCGATCCCATGCGGCCCGCTTCACCGACCGAATAGGGCGGGAAGTTGTAGTGCAGCAGGAAGCTTTCCTTGTAGGTGCCCTGCAGGCTGTCGATGTACTGCTCGTCCTCGCCGGTGCCGAGCGTGGCGACCACCAGGGCCTGGGTTTCCCCACGCGTGAACAGGGCCGAGCCGTGGGTGCGCGGCAGGACGCCGACTTCCGAGACGATGGCGCGGACCTTGTCGAGCGGGCGGCCGTCGACGCGGCGGCCGTTCTCGATGATGTCGCGACGCAGCACCTCGGCCTCGCACTCCTTGAAGGCGGCGGCGAACTTGTTGGCGTCGAAGCCCGACGGGTTGGCCTCGGAGGCGACCAGCTGTTCGGCGGCCTTCTTCTTGGCCTGGCCGACGGTGTCGCGGCGCTCGTGCTTGCCGGTGATGGTGTAGGCCTGGCGGATGTCCTCGCCGACCAGGCCCTTGATGGCGGCGACCACATCGGAGTGGTCCTCGGCCTGGAAGTCGAAGGGCTCCTTGGCGGCGTGCTCGGCCAGTTCGATGATGGCGTCGATCACCGGCTGCATGCCCTGGTGCGCGAACATCAGCGCGCCCAGCATGGTGTCTTCCGACAGCTCCTTGGCCTCGGACTCCACCATCATCAGCGCGTCCTGGGTGCCCGCGACGACCAGGTCGAGGTCGGACTCCTCCATCTGGGCGAGCGTCGGGTTCAGCACGAACTCACCGTCGACATAGCCGACGCGCGCGCCGCCGATCGGGCCCATGAAGGGCGCGCCGGAGATGGTCAGGGCCGCGGAGGCGCCGACCATGGCGACCACGTCCGGGTCGTTCTCCAGGTCGTGCTGCAGCACGGTGCAGACCACCTGCACCTCGTTCTTGAAGCCCTTGACGAACAGCGGGCGGATCGGACGGTCGATCAGGCGGGAGACGAGGGTCTCCTTCTCGGTCGGGCGGCCCTCACGCTTGAAATAGCCGCCGGGGATCTTGCCCGCGGCGAAGGTCTTTTCCTGATAGTTGACCGTCAGGGGGAAGAAGTCCTGACCGGGCTTGGGTTGGCGGGCGTAGACGACGGTGGCCAGCACCACGGTCTCGCCGTAGGTCACCATCACGGCGCCGTCGGCCTGGCGGGCGACGCGGCCCGTCTCGAGGGTGAGCGGCCGGCCGGCCCACTCGATCGTCTTGCGTTTGATATCGAACATGATTTCTCTTCTCAGAACCCGGCGCCGGATTGCGCGCGGGGGCGGGCGGTCGGGGGTCTTACGTCCTTCGGTCCCAGGATGAGGACCGGCGGCCCTCGCGTGTGTGCGCTTGGTCGAAAAGCCCGCAAGCGCGGCGGGCGGATAAGAGAAAGGGCCGGTCGCCCGGCCCTTCCGTTCTCGACCCGGCCTTAGCGGCGCAGGCCCAGCTTGGCGATCAGGGCGCCGTAGCGCTCGGAATCGGTCTTGTTCAGGTGGTCAAGAAGGCGACGACGCTGCGAGACCAGCTTCAGCAGGCCGCGACGCGAGTGGTTGTCCTTCTTGTGGGTCTTGAAGTGCTCGGTGAGGTTGGCGATGCGCTCCGACAGGATCGCGACCTGGACCTCGGCCGAACCCGTGTCGGCTTCGCCACGGGCGTTCTCGGCGATGACTTGAGCTTTACGCTCGGCAGTGATCGACATCAGGAACTCCTTTGAGTTGCCCTAACGCTCGCCTCGCGGAGGCTCGCTCCTTGAGGGCGCCTCGCTAGGGGCGAGGTGAAAAACGCGGTCGGGGTCTAGGCGACCGGCCCGCAACTGACAGAGCGCCACCAGGGTCTGGCCCTGAAAGGCCGAAACGAGCCGATGGCCCTCCCGAAGGCGGGCTTTCAGCGCTTCAACCTGACGGGGGATCAGAACGACTGGCCGTCCCTGCCGCAGCGAGAAGGCGTCTTGATCCGTCACGGCCAGATCCGGGATGTCGTCCAGAGCGGTCGCGACGGGAAGCAAGCCTTCCGAGGCGGCGCCCCTATGCACCAGATCGCCCAAAGAATCCAGCGTCACCGCATTTTCGAGGGTGAACGGCCCCACCCGCTCGCGCCGGAGCGCCGAGACATGGCCTTCGGCGCCGAGCGCCCGCGCCAGATCCCTGGCCAGCGAGCGGATGTAGACGCCCTTGCCGGTGCGGACCGTGATCTCGACGTGATCGGCGTCAGGGGCGTCGGTCACCGCCGCCTCGTGGATGACGACGCGCCGGGCCTGGAGCTCCACCGCCTCGCCCGCACGGGCCAGGTCATAGGCGCGCTGGCCGTCCACTCGGATGGCCGAGAAGGCCGGCGGGACCTGGTCGATCTCGCCGACAAAGGCTGGCAGTGCGGCCTTCACGGCCTCAGCCGAGGGCCGAACGTCGGAGCGGCCGATCACCTCGCCCTCGCGGTCCACGGACGCCGTGGAGACGCCCCAGGCGACGGTGAAGCGGTAGACCTTCTCCGCTTCCATGAGGAAGGGCACCGTCTTGGTGGCCTCGCCCAGCGCGATCGGCAGGATGCCGGACGCCAGAGGGTCCAGCGTCCCGGCATGCCCTGCCTTCTTCGCGTCGAACAGGCGGCGGACGCGGGACACGGCCTCGGTCGAGCCGAGCCCCAGGGGCTTGTCCAGGTTGACCCAGCCGTGAACGGGCAGGCCCTTCTTGCGGCGGCTCATAGCGGCTGACTCTCGACACCCCAATCGCCAAAGCACTGGCCCTGCTCCCTTCCCCTCGAGGGGGAGGGCTCAGGAGATGCCCCATTTCAGTCCGCCTCCTCATCCCGTCGCTCGAGGTCGGCGCGGACGCGGGGGTCCTCGAACAGACGGTCCATGCGGCTGGCGGCGTCGAAGCTCTCGTCGTGGCGGAAGCGCAGGTCGGGGGTGAACTTCATGTCGATCCGCCGGCCCAGCACGCCGCGCAGGAACCGGGCGTGTTCGTTGAGGGCGCGGATGATCTCGTCGACATGGCCAGCGGTCGGCGCGCTGTCGACGCCGGCGCCCAGAGGCTCGACGAAGCAGGTGGCGTGCTTGAGGTCGGGGCTCAGCCGCACCTCCGTCACCGTGACGGAGACGCCCTGGAGCGCCTCGTCGTGAATGTCCTCCTCGCGGAGCACGTCGACGAGGGCGTGGCGGATCAACTCGCCGGCGCGCAGCTGGCGCTGAGACGGACCCTGGCCTGCGCCGGTACGGGATTTATGGGCCATTTCGGCCTCCTTCTTGATCGCTCGGCAGGGCTCGGACCCGCCAGAGGGACGAAAGCGAAGGCCGGGGGTCTAGCGCCCGGCGCCGGCCCTGTCGACCGTGGCCGCCACCTCGGCGGAGGTGATCGCGCGCACGGGGCGCACGGGCAGGCCCGCGCGGTTCAAGAGGTCGGCCGTCCAGTGGTTGCACAGCCGGCCGATCCAGAAGGTCTCGCTGGAGGGATAGAAGCGGGCGTCGTTGTTCGGCCGGGCGACGGGCGCGCCCTCCACCAGGGTGTCGTCCAGTCGGGCGGCGAGGCGCTCGAAGCCCTCGGGCGACAGGCGGAAGGTGCGGCGCGCGTCCGGTCCGTAGGCGGCGCGGGGATCCTTCTGCGCCGGGTCCAACATGATCACCGACCGGTTGCCGGGCGCGAAGAAGGCGCGGGCGCCGTCGGGGAGGCGATGATGAATGGGGCTCTGGTCCACATAGAAACGGCTGTCGCCCCAGCCGATCAGGATCCAGTCGCCGGGCGCCAGGGTCCGCACTCTGTCCCCCAGCGGACCGGACCGGTTCTGAAGCGCCGCGCGCGGCACCGCGAGATCGGTGTGGAAGCCGTTGTCGAGCAGCGACACCTCTATGCCGTCCTGACCCGCGGGGTAGAGGCCGGGCTCGCCCGCCCGCGTCCAGGTCCACAGCGCGAGGACGAGGCCGAGCGCGCCCGCGAGCAGGAGGGGCAGGAACAGGGTGGATTCGGAACGCCGCCGATGCATCATCGCCTGTCATAGACCCAGCGGCCGCACAGCGCACGGTCGCTGTCCGTGGAGCCGGGCGGCGGCCCGGCGCGGAACAGCATCAGGTCAAGACGGGCGCCGTGAGGCCGCAGCGCGATCCAGCCGGGGGTGTCACCGCCGCAAAGGGCTGCGCCCGCGAGCGGCTGTTTCGCCTGGGCCGGCAGCAGTCGGCGCAGCTCCAGCTGGTCCTCGGGCCGGCGGTTGAGCGGGGCGGCGAAGCCTTCCCGGCCATAGGCGATGCGGTGAGGCTCGGTTCGCCAGGCGCCGCCCGACTCCAGCCGGATCGAAGCCCCCTCGAATGTCAGCTCGCCCGTGGGCGCGTCGCCACGCGGCGCGAACCGACCGAAGATCACGGGGTTGGTCCCCGCGGCCGGGGCGACGGGCGGGGTTCCGGTCCGATCGGTCAGACGCGCGGCGAGCCCCTGGACGGCCGGCCAAGCCTGGTAGCGCAGCGCTTCATAGGCCGACCGCGCCTGGCCTTCGTCGAAGGCGAGGAACAGGAGCACCAGGCAGAGGAGGGCGAGCCCGCCCGCGAGCGGCTTCATGCGCTGGCTCGTCCCCTGAACATGCGTCATCCCCACAGCCTTCATAGCGCGAGGATGCGACGGGACGAACCCTTATTGCCCGATGGGGGAATCCGCCGGCCGGCGGCCGCCCTGCGGCACGGCCCATTCGCCGCGCCAGTCGTAGGTCAACCGGGCGCAATGCCGGTGGCGGCCGTCCTCCCACAGCCCCACGGCGTGCATGACGACCGGCCGGCCCGGACGCACCCGCCCCACCACCAGCCAGGCGTCCCGCGCGCCCGGGCACAGGGCGGTGACGAGGCCGCGTCCGTCGCCTTCCTTGACGATGGTGTAGACGGCGCGTTCGGAAGAGCCTTCCGGCAGGGCGCGCCAGGCCGCGTCCGGCCCGCCGCGCCGAATGTCGGCCGAGCCGCGCGCCGTGGTGGAGATGATGCGCTCCACCCGGGTGGCGCCGAGAAGATTGCGCTCGACCTCCAGCGTCACGCCCCGCGTCAGGGACTGGGTCAGGCGATCGGCGGCGTCATAGGCCCAGTAGCGCGTCTCGGCCGCCGCCGGCGTGGCGAGGGCGAGAAGGGCGGCGATGGCGAGGATGAGACGCATGGGCGAGCCCATCACCGAGCAGTGGGGCGAAACAGCGGCGTTCTCCCTCCCTCGGCCGAGGGAGGGTGGTCGCGAAGCGACCGGGTGGGAAGGGCGCTGCAACTCAGCTGGGCCGCCCCCACCCGATCACCGCTGCTCTCGCAGCGACGATCGCCCCTCCCTCGTAGGGGGAGGGAAACCGCGTCAGAGCGTCCGCTTGATCTCTTCGACCGTGAAGCACTCGATGAAGTCGCCTTCCTTGATGTCCTGGAAGCCCTGGAAGTGCATGCCGCACTCCTGGCCGGAGGGCACCTCGTTGACCTCGTCCTTGAAGCGCTTGAGCGTCTGCAGCGTGCCGAGCTCCAGCACCACCACGTCCTCGCGGATGATGCGCACCTTGGCGCCCTTGCGCACAACGCCTTCGGACACCCGGCAGCCGGCGATCTTGCCGGTCTTGGAGATGTCGAAGACCTGCAGCACCTTGGCGTTGCCGAGGAAGGTTTCGCGTTGGATCGGGGCCAGCATGCCGGAAAGCACGCCCTTCAGGTCGTCCAGCAGGTCGTAGATGATCGCATAGTAGCGGATCTCCACGCCTTCGCGTTCGGCCAGGTCGCGCGCCTGTTTCGAGGCGCGGACGTTGAAGCCGATGATGGGCGCCCCGGCCGACTTGGCCAGGTTGACGTCGCTTTCGGTGATGCCGCCGACGCCGGACGAGATGACGCGAGCGCGCACCTCCTCGTTGCCCATCTTCTCCAGCGAGCCCTGAATGGCTTCGGCGGAACCCTGGACGTCGGCCTTGATGAGGACCGGCAGCTCCGAGATCTTCTTGGAGCCGAGCTTGGCCATCATGTCGGCCAGCGACACCTGGGCCGCGCCGCCGCCGCGCGACTTCTCGCGCTTCACCCGCTGACGGTATTCGGTCAGCTCGCGGGCGCGGGCCTCGCTTTCCACCACGGCGAGGACGTCGCCGGGCGAAGGCGCCTCGTCCAGGCCGAGGACCTCGACCGGCATGGAGGGGCCGGCTTCGGGGAGCTGAGCGTTCCGCTCGTCCACCAGCGCCCTGACCTTGCCCCAGGCGGAGCCGGCCACGACGATGTCGCCGCGCTTCAGCGTGCCGCGGTTGACCAGAACGGTCGCCACCGGGCCGCGACCCTTGTCGAGCTTGGCCTCGATGACAACGCCCTCGGCCGAGCGGATCGGATTGGCGCGCAGGTCCATGACCTCGGCCTGCAGCAGGATGGCTTCGACCAGGGCGTCCAGACCGGTGCGGGCCTTGGCCGAGACCTCGATGATCTGGGTCTCGCCGCCGAGGCTTTCGGCCACGATCTCGTGCTGGAGCAGCTCGTTGACCACGCGGGTCGGGTCGGCGTCGGGCTTGTCGACCTTGTTGACCGCCACGATGATCGGCGTGCCGGCCGCGCGGGCGTGCTGAATGGCTTCCGCCGTCTGGGGCATGACGCCGTCGTCGGCGGCCACGACCAGCACCACGATGTCGGTCACGTTGGCGCCGCGCGCCCGCATGGCCGAGAAGGCGGCGTGGCCCGGGGTGTCCAGGAAGGTGACGCGATCGCCGCCCGCCGTCTTCACCTGATAGGCCCCGATGTGCTGGGTGATGCCGCCCGCCTCGCCCGACGCCACGTCGGTGGTGCGCAGCGCGTCGAGCAGGCTGGTCTTGCCATGGTCGACGTGACCCATGATGGCCACCACGGGGGGACGGGTCTGGGTCGCGCCTTCCTCGTCGGCGGCGGCGATGAAGCCCTCCTCGACGTCGGATTCAGACACGCGCTTGACGGCCATGCCGTATTCGCTGGCGACCAGCTCGGCCGTGTCGGAGTCGATCACGTCGTTGATCTTCATCATCATGCCCTGACGCATCAGGAACTTGACGACGTCGGCGCCGCGGATGGCCATCCGCTGGGCCAGGTCGCCCACGGTAATGGTGTCGGGGATGACCACTTCGCGCGGCCGGTTCGGCGTGTCGGTGGAGCCGCCCTTGCGCTTTTCCTTCTCCCGCTCGCGAGCGCGGCGCACGGAGGCGAGGGAGCGCATCCGCTCGACGGCGTCCTCGTCGCCGCCGGCCACGGCCTGGATGGTCAGGCGGCCTTCGCGGCGCTTAGGCTCGCCCCGGGTGCGGCTGATGGCCTTGCCGGGCGCGGAGTCGGAGAAGCGCCGATCACGATCGTCCTCCGGACGGGCCGGACGGCCGAAGCCGGCGCCGGGGGCGCGGCTGGGACGGGCGACGGCCGGATCGGCCGGAGCGGCGGCGGCGGGGCCGCCGGGACGCGGACCGCCTGGACGCGGGCCGCCGGGGCGCGCGCCGGGCGCGGGCTTGGGCGCCACGGCCGAATAGCGGACGGTGCCGGTCGGACGCGGGCCGGCGCCGGTGGCGGCGGCCGACGAGCGCGGACCGCGATCGCCGCCGGGGCGGCTGGTGAAGCTGCGTTCGCCGCCGCCCATCGCCTGTTCGCGAGCGGAACGGCCGCCGAAGCTCGGCGCCGGGGCGCGCGAGCGATCGGCGCCCTGACCTTGACCCTGGCCGGGACGCGGGGCGCGCTGGCCGAAGTTGACCTGCGGGCGTGACGGGGCGGCGGGGCGCGGAGCCGCAGGGGCGGGCGCGGGAGTCGGAGCCGGCGCGGGCGGGGGCGCCGGCTGGGCGGCTTGGACCGGCTCGGCGGGCGCGGGCTTGGCCGGAGCGGCGGGCGCGGGCGCCGCGGCCGCCAGGCGGGCGGCGTCGGCCCGAGCCTTTTCAGCGGCGGCCTTGGCGGCGGCGGCTTCGTCGCGCGCGGCCTGGGCGGCGCGCTCGGCGGCGGCGGCCTGTTCGCGCGCGGCGGCTTCGCGGCGCTCCCGTTCGGCGGCGGCGGCGCGCTCGCGTTCAGCCTGCTGGCGGGTGGCGAGTTCGATGGCGCGGCGACGCGCCTCCTGCTCGGACTGGGACAGACCGCCGCCCGAGGCGTCCGGACGCGGCTCAGCCGGGCGCGGAGCCTGCGGCGCGGCGTCGGGCCGGCGAGCGGCGACGTCGAAGCCCTGCGGACGCTGATGGCCGCCGGCGGGCGGGGCGCCCACGCGTCGCTTGGTCTCCACCACCACCGTCTTGGAGCGGCCGTGGCTGAAGCTCTGCTTGACGGTGCCGGTCGAGACCGATCCCGCCTGGCGCGGCTTCAGGCTCAGGGGCGCGCGCGGTCCCGTCTGGGAGGGCGTTCCACCTTGGCCACGGCCTTCGTTCTTGTCGTTCTCGTCGGTCATCCGGTCGCTTTAACTGCGGCGGAGGGGGAGCCCCGCCATCATCGGTCCAAATACAAAACGACGCGCGGCGCCCGGCCCCTCAAGGACCCGGGCTCCGCCCGCCAAAAGCCTCATCCGCGGCCTCGTCTGACCCGCTTCCACGGCCGGCGCCGGGAAGATCCCGGTCCCAGTCGTGGGGGCGGAGCGGTCGAAATCCCGCCAGTCGTTCGACCTCCAGGGTCCAGCGATCAGCCCGTCCGCCCGCAAGCAGGACGGCGTGTATCGCATTTTCCAGCCCGAGGGCCAAACTCAAATCGTTCGCGCTGAACGCGCCGCAGACCTTTGGCGGAGTCGGAGCGTGGCGCGCGAGGCCCAGGAGCTTGCCCCGACCGTCCGCGGAGCCGTCGGCCGCCTCGACCAGCCAGGCGGCCCGGCCCGACCGGATCGCCGCCGCGCATTTCTCGAAGCCGGAGATAAGCACCCCTTCGCGGCGGGCAAGCCCCAGCTGCTCCAGGCAACGCCGGAACAGCAGGCGGTCGACCTGGTCGGCCAGATCGGCCGGAGGTCTGAGCTGGGCCTTGGCGGAGCGGGAGAAGAGGTTCTTGCGCGCCGCCTGCTCCACGGAGGCCCGGTCGGCCGCCACCCACATGCCCCGCCCCGGAAGCTTTCGCGCCAGGTCAGGAACCACCGCGCCGTCGGGATCCGCCACGAAACGGATCAGCCGCGCCTCGTCCATGACCTGGTGGGTCACCAGATCCCGGCGTTCGCGCTCAGCTGTCGTGGCGGCTCCCATGATCGGCGCGGCTCCTCATGACCGGTCGCCGTCTTCGGCGTCGGCGGGCTCGCCGGCGTCGATGTCGGTCGTCTCGGCGTCGTCGGAGCCTTGCTCGCCCTCGGCTTCCCTGGGCGCGAACACCGCCTCGGCCTCGGCGTAGGCGTCCTCCTCGCTGTATTCGCCCTCGCCCTCATATTCGGGCTCGGGCTGGGGCAGTTCGGAGGCGTCGATCCAGCCGGCGGCCACGCGGGCCTGGAGGATCAGCATCTCGGCGTCCTCCTGGCCGAGGTTGAAGCTTTCCAGCACGCCGGGGATCTTGACCCGCTCGCCGTTCTTCATCTCGAAGCCGCCGCGCAGTTCGTCGGTGGCGAGGTCGGCCAGGTCCTCGACCGTCTTCACGCCGCCTTCGCCGAGCGCCACGGCGATCGGCAGGGTCACGCCCGGCACCTCCAGCACCCCATCCTCGACGCCCAGCTCCTTGCGCTTGGCGTCCTGCTCGGCGGCCTGCCGCTCCAGGAAGTCGCGGGCGCGCGCCTGCAGCTCCTCGGCGGTGTCCTCGTCGAAGCCCTCGATGTCGGAGATCTCGTAGGCCTCGACATAGGCCACGTCCTCGACGGTGGCGAAGCCTTCGGTGACCAGCAGCTGGGCGATGACCTCGTCCACGTCCAGAGCCTCCTGGAACAGGCTGGTGCGTTCGGCGAACTCGCGCTGGCGGCGCTCGGAGTCCTGAGCCTCGGTGATGATGTCGATCTGCCAGCCGGTCAGCTGGGAGGCGAGGCGCACGTTCTGGCCGCGGCGGCCGATGGCCAGCGACAGCTGCTCGTCCGGCACCACCACCTCGACGCGGTCGGCCTCTTCGTCCAGCACCACCTTGGAGACCTCGGCCGGGGCGAGCGCGTTCACGATGAAGGTCGGCTCATCCGGGTTCCACTGGATGATGTCGATCTTCTCGCCCTGCAGCTCGGCCACCACCGCCTGCACGCGCGAGCCGCGCATGCCGACGCAGGCGCCGACAGGGTCGATGGAGGAATCGTTGGACAGCACCGCCATCTTGGCGCGCGAGCCCGGGTCGCGAGCGGCGGCGCGGATCTCGATCACGCCATCGTAGACCTCCGGCACTTCCTGGGCGAACAGCTTGGCCATGAAGCCGGGGTGGGCGCGGCTCAGCATGACCTGCGGGCCCTTGGCCTCGGGCCGCACGTCATAGATGTAGGTGCGGATCCGGTCGCCGATGTTGAACACCTCGCGCGGGATGGAGTCGTTGCGGCGCATGACGCCCTCGCCCCGGCCCAGGTCGACGATGGTGTTGCCGTATTCGACGCGCTTGACCGTGCCGTTGACGATCTCGCCCACGCGATCCTTGAACTCCTCGTACTGGCGCTCGCGCTCGGCCTCGCGGACCTTCCCCATGACCACCTGACGGGCCATCTGGGTCTGGACCCGACCGAACTCGAACGGCGGCAGGTGCTCGATGTATTCCTTGCCGACGAAGGCTTCGGGGTCGCGCTTGGAGGCGTCGGTCAGGCGCACCATGGCGGAGTCATTGAACTCCTCCAGCTCGTCCTCGGGCTGCCAGTCGTCCGCGACGATGGTGACGTGCCGCGTCAGGGCCAGCTCGCCGGTCTTGGGCTCGATCTTGGCGCGGATGTCGTGATGGGCGCCGTAGCGGGACTTGGCGCCCTTCTGGATCGCCTCCTCGATCGCCTCGATGACGATCTCCTTCTCGATGTTCTTCTCGCGCGCGACGGCGTCGGCGATCTGAAGCAGTTCGAGGCGGTTGGCGGAAACGCCGGCTACGGCCATGGGGTGGTCCTCTAGTCTTCGTCTTGGTTGTTGTCGCTACGGAGCGCGCGCTTCTCGGCGCCCGCCTTCATCAGTTCGTCGGTCAGCACCAGCTTGGCGTCGGCCAGCCAGGCGAAGGGGATGACGGCGGTGTCCGTCTCGCCTTCCAGATCGATCAGGATGGCGTCGTCCTCGATCCCGGCCAGCTCGCCCTTGAAGCGCTTGCGGCCCTCGATCATGCGGTCCGTCTCCAGCCGCGCCTCGAAGCCCTGCCAGGTGTCGAAGTCCTCCAGCCGGGTCAGGGGACGGTCCACGCCCGGCGAGGACACCTCCAGCAGATATTCGCCGGCGATCGGATCGGCGGCGTCGAACACCTCGGACACCGCGCGCGACAGGCGGGCGCATTCCTCCACGGCGATGTCGTGGTCCGACGGCCGCTCGGCCATGATCTGCAGGCGGCGGCGCTGGGTCCCGCCCATCAGCCGCACGCGCACGATCGCAAGACCCAGGCTCTCGGCCACGGGCTCGATCAGCTCCAGCAGCTGGCGGTCTTCGGCGGTCTTGGCCTTCACGTGTTCGTCCAAAGAAAAAGGCGCCGACCGGGTCCCGGCCGCCGCCTCTCCGAGGCGCCGTCCGACGCCCCGTCGATAACGATGTGAGCGGTCCTATAGGCGGATCGCGCGCGCTTGTCACCTCCCCGCGACGGACTCCCGGCGCGTTGCGGTTTAAGCTGACGGGAGCGGGGAGGAGAGATGAGAGACCAGGCGGAGTTGCAGGCGGCCATCGCGGCGACGCGGTTCGCGCTCGGCGCCCGCCCGGGCGAGCTGGCGCGGATCGGGGCGGACGCGAGGGGCTGGCTCGAGGCGCAGATCAGGCCCGACGGCGCGCCGCAGCCGCAGGGCCAGTTCGTCAGCTCCGAAGAGAAGACGCGGCAATTCTCCGCCTACAACGCGCTCGCCGGGCAGGCCGCCCAGGCGCGCGAGCGAACGGCCCCTTCGGAGGGCATGGCTGGGGCGGCCGATCCGCAAGCCCAGGCGGCGGACGAGGCGCGGCGTCAGGGCCGGCGGGCCCTGCAGCAGGACACGGCGCGCGAGTTCCTGGCCCGGGCGCAGCTCGGGGCGACCAGCGACGCCGGTTTCGCCGAGCGGTGGGCGCTGTTCTGGGCCAATCTGTTCACCGCCTCCGCGACCAAGTTCCAGTCGGCGGTCTTCCTCGGCCCCTATGAACGCGAGGCGATCCGGCCGCATGTGTTCGGGCGGTTCGAGGATCTGGCGCTTGCGGCGGAGACCCATCCGGCCATGCTGCTCTACCTCGACCAGGCGCAGTCGGTCGGGCCGAACAGCCCCCTGGGCCAGAGGCGCGAGGGCGCGGGCCTGAACGAGAACCTGGCGCGCGAGATCCTGGAGCTGCACACCGTCGGGGCGGACGGGGGCTATTCCCAGGCCGATGTGACGGAATTCGCCCGCGCCCTGACCGGCTGGTCCGTGCCTCGGCCGCGCGACGACCGCCCCCTCCCCCGCCGCGCGGCCGCCGCCCTGGCCGGCGAGCCCGGCCCGCGCGGCTTCGTCTTCCGGGCCGTCCAGCACGAGCCGGGGACGCGGGCGGTGATGGGGCGCAGCTATCCGGCGGCCGGTCTGGATCAGGGACAAGCCATCCTGCGCGACCTGGCGCGCCATCCGGCCACCGCTCGGCGGCTGTCGCGGCGGATCGCGGCCCATTTCGTCGCGGACGAGCCGCCGCCCGCCTTGGCGGATCGTCTGGAGCGGGCCTGGACAGGCTCCGGCGGCGACCTGTCGGCCGTGGCGCGAGCCCTGATCGCCGCCCCCGAGGCGTGGGCGCCCCAGCCGCTGAAGGTAAAGACGCCCTATGAGTTCGTGATCTCCACCCACCGGGCGCTCGGCTCCACGCCCGCGCGGCTCCAGACGCTGGCGCCGACGCTGGCGGCCATGGGCCAACCCCTGTGGGCCGCGCCGTCGCCGGAAGGCTGGCCCGACACGGCCGCCGACTGGGCCGGGCCCGACGCCCTGGTCAAGCGGCTGAACTACGCCAAGGCGGTGGGCGACCTGTCGGGCGAGCGGGTGGACGCGGCCGCCGTGGCGGAGGCCGCGCTCGGCCCCCGGCTGACGGAGCGGACGCTGCAGTTCGTGCGCCGCGCCGAGAGCCGGCCCGAGAGCCTGACCCTGTTCCTGATGTCGCCGGAGTTCCAGCGCCGATGACCCTTTCGCTGAACCGTCGCCTGTTCCTGGCCGGGGCCTCCTCCGGCGTCGGCCTGGCCTTTGTCGGTCAGGCGAGCGCCCAGACCGGCGAGGGCCGCAACAAGCTGATCGTGGTGATCGCGCGCGGCGCCATGGACGGGCTGTCGGTGGTCGTGCCGACGAACGATCCCGACTACCGCCGCCTGCGCGGTGCGCTCGCGGTCGAGGGCGCCCTGCCCTTGTCCGACGGCTTCGGCCTGCACCCCGCGCTTGCGACCCTGCACGGGCTGCACGGCGAGGGGCGGATGCGGTTCGCCCCGGCCGCAGCCATTCCCGTGCGGGTGCGCTCCCACTTCGACGCCCAGGACGTGCTGGAGAACGGCGGCGAGGGTCTGCGCCAGCAGCAGGACGGCTGGCTGAACCGGGCCTTGCAGGCGGGCGGCGGCGCAGGCCGCGTCAAGGCCCTGTCGATCGGCGCCCAGACGCCCCTGATCCTGCGAGGCGCGGCTGAGACCTCCTCCTGGGCTCCAGGCGGGCAGGTCAAGGGCGAGGACCGCATCGCCTCGCTTCTCCAGGACCTCTACGTGCAGGACCCGCTGCTCGGCCAGAACCTGGCTCGCGGCCTGGAGACCGAGCAGCAGGCCATGCTGATGGGCGGCGACACGCGCATCCGGCGGAACGACATCGCCGGGCTGGGCCAGGCCGTCGCCCGGCTGATGACCGGATCGGAGGGGGCGGACGTGGTGGCCCTGTCGGTCGACGGCTGGGACACCCACGCCCGCCAGGCGCCGCAGCTGCAGATCCGGCTGAGGGCGCTGGACGAGCTGATCGCCGGCCTTCGTCAGGGTCTGGGCGAGGACTGGAGCCGCACCGCGCTGGTGATCGCCACCGAGTTCGGCCGCACCGCGCGCGCCAACGGCACGGCGGGCACCGACCACGGCACGGGCTCGGCCCTGCTGCTGGCCGGCGGGGCGGTGAGGCCGGGCGGCATGATCGGAGACTGGCCGGGCTTGGCCGACGCCGCCCTGTTCGAGGGCCGCGACCTGGCCCCAACGCTCGACGTCCGCTCCGTCTTCAAGGGCCTGCTCCGCGATCACCTGGGGGTGGATCGGGCGGCGCTGGACGGGCGGGTCTTCCCCGGGAGCGCCGAGGAAGCGCCGGTGGTGGAGGGGCTAGCCTAAGAGCCCTGCCCGGCGACTGCTGAACCTGCGCACGCCTTGATCGCCGCAAGCGTTTCGGAAGCCCAAGCCGGGTACGGACCCTGATTTCCCCTGAGCACCGCCTCCACAGTCGTGCCGTCTGGCGCGAACGCCAAGGTCGTGATGCTCCATGTCGGCGCGTGAGGTCGGTGCGGACCCAAGCCAGTCCGCCAATCCTCAGGCAGAAGGAGAACCGGACCCGGTCGCAAGGCGGGAAGCCGCTTGTACTTCTCTGCAGCACTGTGAAAGCTTTCGCAGGAGCGACTATCTACAGTGTCCGCAGCTTCAGAGCTCAAACGCGCCGTGTAGTAGGGACCGCGGTGAACGACTAGTTCGAAGGCACCTTCGTCGCCCTCAGCCACGAGACGCAATGGTCCCACATTCGCCCGAGGAGAACGAGGCGCTGCACTCATGCCACTGGCGCCAGGCGTGGCCTGCGTGGCACACGCGGTCAGGGCCACGCCGACGATGATGGCTGCATTATGCCGCTTAAGTGCAAGGTTGTGCATCTGGGTTCACTTCCTGGCCTAGGGCGTCGTAGGGGGTATCGAGGGTATAGCCATGGATCCGATATCCAGCCGGAGCCGAGGCATCTAGAACCACCACATACGTGGTGATTGAGCTGATGTCCGTGCGGGATGTTGTAGCTCCAAGAACACTGACTCGGTTGATGAAGGCGTTCCATTCGCCGCCGCTCAGACGTCCATCGCCACTCGGATGATTGTGGACGTCTCCCATCCAGTTTTCATCAGTGACGCCATCTACGCCGATGATGACCCTCGGGACGGTTCCGGTGACGGCAGGGTCACCCATGTAGACCGGCACATTCGGGCTGCTGAGCGCTCCTGCTAGTGAAACAATCAAGTTGACCCCAAATTCCCGATTGGCGAACGTGGACCCATCTCCAAGCCCGGCAGCCCAGGACATCATGTCCCGGACAGCTTCTGCCGCCGCCGCGTCGGCATTCCAAGCGCGGCGCTTCACCGGATCAGCGCAGGGGTCCTGATCCAGCGTGCCCGGATCAAGCGGAGCGGTTGGATCGGATGTAGGCGGGGGACCGCCGCCGCCATCCTCGACCGGGCGCATGGGGAAGGGATCGGAGCGGTTGCGCCGCCTCTGCCCTTTGACCTCGATCTCGCCGAGGTCCGTCACGTCGGTCATGGCTGCTCCTCCCGCGCTGGAGAGAGCTTGACCGAGAGCCGCAGCCGCAGCGAGTCACAACCTTGAGATGTGCGCCGGCCCTACTCCTCCCCGTCCGGCAGGCCCATCATGTGGAAGCCGGCGTCGACGTGGATGACTTCGCCGGTGGTGGACAGGCCGAGGTCGGAGCAGAGCCAGAGGGCGCAGCCGGCGACGCCCTCCATGGAGGTGTCCTCCTTCATGGCCGACATGGCGCGGCCCTGCGCCAGCATGCCCCGGCCGCCGGAGATGCCGGCGAGCGACAGGGTGCGCATGGCGCCGGCGCTGATCGCGTTCACACGAATGCCCTTGGGGCCCAGGTCGCGGGCGATGTAGCGGGTCGCCGCCTCCAGCGCCGCCTTGGCCACGCCCATGGTGTTGTAGTTGGGGATGGCCCGCTCCGAGCCCAGATAGGTCATGGTGATCAGCGAGCCGCCGTTCGGCATCAGCTTGGCCGCGCGCTTCGCCACGTCCACGAAGCTGAAGCAGGAGATGTTCATGGCCAGCAGGAAGCTGTCGCGGCTGGTGTTCTCCACGAAGGAGCCCTTCAGCTCATCCTTGTTGGCGAAGGCGACGGAGTGGACCACGAAGTCGATGGTCCCGAACAGCCGCTCCAGCTCGGCAAAGGCCGCGTCCATGGAGGCGTCGTCGGTGACGTCGGCCTGGATCAGGGCCTTGGCGCCGACGCTCTCGGCCAGCGGGCGCACCCGGCGCTCGAGGCCCTCGCCGAGATAGGTGAAGGCGAGCTCGGCGCCCTGCGCCGCCAGCTGGGAGGCGATGCCCCAGGCGATGGAGTTGCTGTTCGCCACGCCCATGACGAGCCCACGCTTGCCCTTCATGAGCTCGCCGGTCGGCATCGCCCAGCCTTCGGAAGTCGCCATGGTGTTCGCTCCAGCCTGTCTGATCGGTGGGCGGTGGGTTAGCAGGCTTGGAAGATCAGGCAAACCGTCCCTTCTCCCTCCCCCTGAGGGGGAGGGGGGCTGAGGCCGAAGGGCTCAGCCGGGTGGGAGGGGCGCCGCAACTCAGCCGAGTCCCTCCCACCCGGTCTCCGCTTCGCTGCGACCACCCTCCCTCGGCGAGGGAGGGAGAAAGATGGGTGACGCCCGCTGCTCGAGGCCCTAAACCGCCCGCCAAATCCAGACACAGGGAAACGGCCATGCGGGACATCCGCCATTTCATCGACGGTTCGAGCTTCGAGGGCGCCTCCGGCCGCTTCGGCGACGTCTTCAACCCGAACACGGGCGAGACGCAGGCTCGGGTGCAACTGGCCACCCCGGCGGAGCTGGACCGGGCGGTGCAGGCGGCGCAGGGCGCCTTCGACGGCTGGTCCTCGACCAATCCCCAGCGCCGGGCGCGGGTGATGTTCGAGTTCAAGCGCCTGGTCGAGGCGAACATGAACCAGCTCGCGGAGATGCTGTCTTCCGAGCATGGCAAGGTCATCGCCGACTCCAAGGGCGACATCCAGCGGGGCCTGGAGGTGATCGAGTTCGCCTGCGGCATCCCGCACGCGCTGAAGGGCGAATACACCTGGGGCGCCGGCCCCGGCATCGACGTCTATTCGATGCGGCAGCCCCTAGGCGTGGTGGCGGGCATCACCCCGTTCAACTTCCCGGCCATGATCCCGATGTGGATGTTCGGCACCGCCATCGCGGCCGGCAACACCTTCATCCTCAAGCCCTCCGAGCGCGACCCGTCGGTGCCGGTGCGTCTGGCCGAGCTGATGATGGAGGCCGGCGCGCCCGCCGGGGTCCTCAATGTGGTGCACGGCGACAAGGCGGCGGTGGACGCCATCATCGAGCACCCGCTGATCCACGCCATCAGCTTCGTCGGCTCGTCGGACATCGCCCAGTACATCTATGCGGGCGGCACGGCGCGCGGGAAGCGGGTCCAGGCCTTCGGCGGCGCCAAGAACCACGGCATTGTGCTCCCCGACGCCGACATGGACCAGGTGGTCAAGGACCTGACCGGCGCCGCCTATGGCTCGGCCGGCGAACGCTGCATGGCGCTCCCGGTGGTCGTGCCGGTCGGCGCCCGGACGGCCGACGAGCTGCGCGAGCGGCTGGTGTCCGAAATCCCGTCGCTCAAAGTCGGCGTCTCCACCGACGCGGAGGCCCACTATGGCCCGGTGGTGACCCAGGCGCACAAGGAGCGGGTGCTGGGCTGGATCGAGAAGGGCGTGCAGGAAGGCGCCGAACTGGTGGTCGACGGCCGCGACTTCAGCCTGCAAGGGCACGAGAAGGGCTATTTCATCGGCCCGTCGCTGTTCGACCGCGTCACGCCGGAGATGGAGAGCTATCGGGAGGAGATCTTCGGCCCGGTGCTGCAGATCGTGCGCGCCGAGAGCTTCGAGGAGGCGCTGGCGCTCCCCAGCCGCCACCAGTACGGCAACGGGGTCGCCATCTTCACCCAGAACGGTCGCGCCGCCCGCGACTTCGCGGCCCGGGTGAACGTCGGCATGGTCGGCATCAACGTGCCCATTCCCGTGCCGGTGGCCTATCACACCTTCGGCGGCTGGAAGCGGTCAGGCTTCGGCGACATCAACCAGCACGGCATGGAAGGCGTCCGCTTCTGGACCAAGACCAAGACGGTCACCGCCCGCTGGCCGGACTCGGCGCTGGAGCACGCGGACTCGAGCTTTGTGATCCCGACGATGCGGTGACGTGGGGGGACTTAGGGCTTAGGGCTTAGGCTGTGCGTACGCGGAGTTGACACACCCGCTCGTTGATCCTGCTGGTGCGGCCATCGCTGAGACGTAGCGCCATCGACAGGTTGAGCTAAGCTGTCTAGCGAGAGGCAAATGGCTCATAATCGGAAACTGGTTTTAGGGGGCGTCGCCCTTGTGAAGGCGAGGATACCCGCGCGACAAAACGCGGCTGCTGCCGGCGCTGTCCGAGATGAGCTGGAGGCAGAGCTGATCTCGTCGGGGTACTTCGAAGGCGCTCCCTTTCGATGGGTTGGACTGATCGTCCGCTACGGCCTGAAGGACGAGGCTCAGCCACATTACAACGCCATACACAAGGACGCCGGCGACCTTCCACTGGCGATCGAGATCGACACAACTCGACTTCTCCATAAATCGACGGAAGAGATGGCCGCCGTCTACAGGGAGGCAACCTTAGCTGCTCTTATTCATGCTGGCAGGCGCTACGGCTTAAAGGTGGATCGTTTGATGGAACTACATCAGAGGTCGCATACGCCCAGGGCTGAAGGCTCAGCGGATGGAAACGGCATGACTACGTCCGAAGCCCCAACACCTACTCACTAAGCGCTCTCCTGTGTCCCCTGCGCTCTTCGGCACAACGCTTTCCGGTGCTAAGCGTTAGGCTCGCGAACGGCGAAGCTGGAGGCTCACCGGAGTGTTGCGTCGGTTCTTCATCTGGTCGGCCCTGGCGGCCCTGGTCGGCCTCCTGCTCGCGGGCGGGGGCTACTGGGCCTATTGGAACTTCCACGCCCGGTTCCAGCCGGTTACGGTCACGCGCAAGCAGGCGGAGATCCAGCGGCTGCTGGACGAGGCGTCCTGGCTGTCGGCCGGCGGCGGGGGCGAGCCGCTGTACATCGTCGGCTATCGCGATAGCGCGGCGACCATGCGCTATGAGCAGGAGGAGACGGAGAAGCTCCGGGCCGCGGGCGTCGATCCGCGCGTGATCATCTTCGCCCGCTCGGATCGCGAGGGGCTGTCGCAGTCCACCCCGGCCGAACGGGCGACGGTGGCGGAGCTCTGGCTCAGCCGCGACTGGACGCTTTATCAGCGCTGGACCGCCACCCCGGCGCGCGGCTGGACGGCGGCGGGCATTCCGGCGGCGGACAACAACCTGGCGCGAAGCGCCGTGGTGAACGCGGGGCGCGACTTCGTCGACCGCCTGTCGGCGCTGCTCCGCGAAAACGGGGTCCAGACCCGCTATCCGCTGGTGATCTGGCGCGACCGGGACGGCTATCTGCGGGCCTGCGCCTGCTCGGACAAGCGCTCCTGGGCCTTCATCCGCGACGACCTGGACGCGCCGGATCGGGTGGGCTCCGACGTGCCCCCCTCCCCCGTCGCCTTGCCCGATGCGGTGAGCCCGGACGTGCCGCCGGGCGGCGCCCTGCCCTATCCGCAGCTGCCGGCGCCGGCTCAGCAGGGCGCAGCGCCAGCGCCAGCGCCAGGCGCCGCGCCGGCGCAATCCCAGCCTGCGCCGATCCCCGCCTATCCGCCGGCGGCGGCCCCCAGCGGCGTGCCCCCCGCCCCGAGCCAGACAGCGCCCGCGCCCGCTGCACGGCCTCAGCCCAAGACGGTGACGCCGCCCCAACCGAAGGCGGCGCCGCAGCCGAAGAAGCAGGACGACTCCACCTTCTACTGAGGCTTGGACCGACCCCTTCTCCGCTCACCCCGCCCGCTTTCGTCGGGATGAGCGAATCGTTCAGGCGCCGGCCTTCTTCGCGAAGGTCCAGGCGCCTTCCGCCAGCGCGGGCACCTGGGCGGCCATGGTGCGGGCGTGGGCCGAGGCCGCCGTGCCGTCCCGCACCCGCCCGGCGATGCCCTGGCAGATGGCGGCCAGGCGGAACAGGTTGTAGGCGAACAGCCAATCGAGGTTCCGCGGCGGCGGCGCGCCGGTTCTCTCCGCATAGCGGGCGACCGTCTCCTCCACCGAGGGGATGCCCAACGCCTCCAGATCCGCGCCCGCGAGGCCATTGCGCAAGCTGGCCGGAATGGCCCAGGCGATCAGCAGATAGGAGAAGTCGGCCAGGGGATCGCCGAGCGTCGACAGCTCCCAGTCCAGCACCGCCCTGACCTCCGCCGCGTTGGGGCTGAGGATCATGTTGTCCAGGCGGAAGTCGCCATGGACGATGCGCGTCGGCCCTTCGGGCGGCAGGCTCTCGGGCAGGAAGGCGATGAGGCTGTCCATCGCCCGGATCGGGTCGATCTCGGACGCCCGATACTGCTTGGTCCAGCGGCCGACCTGGCGCGCGAAATAGTTGCCGGGCTTGCCGTAGTCGCCCAGCCCGATGGCGTCCGGCTCGAACCGATGGAGCGCCGCGAGCGTATCGACCTGGGCGTCGTAGACGGCCCGGCGCTCTGCGGGCTCCAGCCCCGGCAGCTTCAGGTCCCAGAAGACCCGCCCCTCCACCTTGTCCATGACGTAGAAGATGGAGCCGATGACGCCCTCGTCCTCGCAGAGCGCGTGCGGGCGCGCGACCGGAAAGCCCTGGGCGTGAAGGGCGGAGATGACGCGGAACTCCCGGTCCACGGCGTGGGCGGAGGGCAGCAGGGTTCCGGGCGGTTTCCTGCGCAGCACATAGGCGGCGCCCGGCGTGACCAGCTCGTAGGTCGGGTTGGACTGGCCGCCTTTGAACTGACGGACCGTCAGCGGACCCTGGTAGCCGTCCACGTGAGCGCGCAGCCACTCGTCCAGCCGCGCCTCGTCCAGCGCATAGCGGGGGTCCACCTCGCGGGTGCCGGAAAAGGCGGACTGGGGGTCGAGAGCGGCGTCGGTCATTGGCCGGCGATGATGGCCGCCTGAACCGCGCCGCGCCAGCCTTGGAGCAGGCGATCACGCTCGGCGGCGTCCATGCGCGGCGTCCAGCGGGCCGGGGCCTCGGTCGTGCGATGCTCGAGGCTCTCGATCAGGCCGCAGCCGAAGGCGGCGAGGCGCGCGGCGCCGAGCGCCGTCATCTCCTGAAAGGCGGGTCGCTCCACCTCGACCCCGCAGATGTCGGCCACGAACTGCATGGCCCAGCTGTTCGCCGTCACCCCGCCGTCGACCCTCAGCACTGACAGCGATGGCGCGCCGTCCTTGGCCAGGGCGTCCAGCAGGTCGCGCGTCTGGTAGGCGAGACTCTCCAACGCGGCGCGCACGAAGTGGGCGGGGCCGCTGTCCCGCGTCAGGCCAACCACGGCGCCCCGCGCGTCCGGCTCCCACCAGGGGGCGCCGAGCCCGGTGAAGCCCGGGACCAGATAGACGCCGCCGTTGTCCGGCAGGGACTTGGCCATGGCCTCGGACTGGCGGCTTTCGGTGATGACGCCGAGGCCGTCGCGCAGCCACTGCACCGCCGAACCGGCGGAGAAGATGGAGCCCTCCAAAGCATAGGCGACCTGCTCCCCCGCCTGATAGCCCAGCGTGCCGAGCAGGCGGCTGGTGGAGGCGACCGGCCGCTCGCCCACATTGGCCACCAGAAAGGCGCCGGTGCCGTAGGTGATCTTGGCGTCGCCGGCCTTCAGCGCGCCATGGCCGACCAGCGCCGCCTGCTGATCGCCCGCCGAGCCGTGGATGGGCAGGGGCCGCCCGAAGAGGTCGGCGCTCGTCACGCCCAGCCGGTCGGAACAGCCCCGGATGTCCGGCAGCGCGGCCCTCGGCACGCGGAAGAGCTCCGCCAGGTCCGCCCGCCACTGCCGTGTGTCGAGGTCCATCAGGCTGGTGCGGGCGGCGTTTGTGGCGTCGGTGACGTGGCTCTGACCGCGGGTCAGCTTCCAGATCAGCCAGCTGTCGATGGTGCCGAGCCTGACCTCGCCCCGCTCCGCCCGCTTCCGCGCGCCCGGGACCGCGTCCAGCAGCCAGGCGAACTTGGTGGCGGAGAAATAGGGGTCGAGGATCAGGCCCGTGGCCGCCTGCACCGTGGCTTCATGACCCTCGGCGGCCAGCCGCTGCGTCACCTCGGCCGTTCGGCGGTCCTGCCAGACTATGGCGCGGTGCAGGGGCTGCCCCGTCGCCGGGTCCCACAGCACCGCCGTCTCGCGCTGATTGGTGATGCCTATGGCGGAAAAGCGCGAGACGCCGCCCGCCTTGCCGATGACCTCGCGACAGGTCTGGAGCGTCGCGTCCCAGATCTCGGCGGCGTCGTGCTCCACCCAGCCGGAGGCGGGGAAGTGCTGCGCCAGCTCGATCTGGCTGACCGCCAGAGGATGGAAGGCCCCGGCCCCGTCCACCTCGAAGGCGATGGCGCGGGTGGAGGTGGTGCCCTGGTCGATGGCGAGGATACATCTGGACATCGAGGTTCAACTTACATGAGCGAGCCGGTGGGGTAAGAGGGCGCCATGCGAACCCCCAGCTTCGAAGGCGTCCAGGACGCCGCCCGCCAGATCGCCGCCGTCGCCGTGCGCACGCCCCTGATCGAGAACCCGGCCCTGAACGCGCGGATCGGGGGACGGGTGCTGCTGAAGGCGGAGAACCTCCAGGTGGCGGGCGCCTTCAAGTTCCGGGGCGCCTTCAACCGCATCAGCCGGCTGACGGCCGAGGAGCGGGCGCGCGGCGTGGTGGCCTTCTCGTCCGGCAACCATGCGCAAGGCGTGGCGGCGGCGGCGAAGCTGGTCGGGACCAGCGCCCTGATCGTCATGCCGGCGGACAGCCCTGCCATCAAGATCGCGGGGGTGAGGAGCTTCGGCGGCGAGGTGCGGCTCTACGACCGGTGGACGGAGAGCCGGGAAGAGATCGGCGCCCGGATCGCCGAGGAGCGCGGCGCCGTGCTGGTGCCGCCGTTCGACGACCCCTTCATCATCGAGGGTCAGGGCACGGCGGCGCTGGAGCTGCTGGAGCAGGCCGGCGCGCCGATCGACCAGCTGCTGTGCAACACCTCCGGCGGCGGGCTGATGGCGGGGACCAATCTCGTCCTGGAGGCGCAGAGCCCCGCCACCGTCAGCTATGGCGTGGAGCCCCTCGCCTTCAACGACACCCAGCTGTCCCTGCGCGCCGGCGAGCGGATGGGCCACTCCCAGGGGCAGCCCTCGATCTGCGACGCGCTGCAGACGCCGATCCCCGGCGAGCTGACCTTTCCCATCAACCAGCGCGTGCTGACGGACGTGCTGACGGTCACGGACGCGGAGGCCGCCGACGCCGTCGCCTACGCCTTCCGCACGCTCAAGCTGGTGGTGGAGCCGGGGGGCGCCGCGGCGCTCGCGGCCCTGCTGGCCGGCAAGCTGGACGGGCGCGGCAAGACGACGGCGGTCATCCTGTCCGGCGGCAACATCGACCCGGGACTGTTCGCCGAGATCATCGAAGGACGGTTCCAAGCCTGAGAGGTTCCTTCTCCCCCGAAGGGACAAGGAAGATGCCGTAGCGCATTGGGCCCTCGCGCCGCTAAGCTCCTCGGCAACGCGAACAGGAGCCCGCCATGCCGACGCCACAGGAGCTGCAATCCCGCATCGGCGAGGAGGTCGGCGTCTCGCGCTGGTTCACCGTGGACCAGGCGAAGATCGACGCCTTCGCCGACGCCACGGAGGACTGGCAGTTCATCCACGTCGATCCGGACAAGGCGAAACAGACGCCGCTCGGCGGGACCATCGCCCACGGCTTCCTGACGCTGAGCCTGGCGTCGGCCATGTCCTATGACGCCGTGCCGCCGCTGGACGGCGTGGCGATGGGGCTGAACTACGGCTTCGACAAGCTGCGGTTCCTCGCGCCCGTGCCGGCTGGATCACGGGTGCGCGGGCGGTTCAGACTGCTGTCGGTCGAGGACAAGGGCCGCGGCCGCTGGCTGATCAAGCACGAGCTGACGGTGGAGATCGAAGGGTCCGACAAGCCGGCCCTGATCGCCGAGTGGCTGGGAATGCAGATCGTCGCCGGGTGATGGTGAAGTCGCCGGACAAGCTTCTGCGACAGATGGCGGCGAGAGGCTGGACTGTTGATCTGGTCGAGGAGGCGAAAACGGGCGGGCGCTCGCATCCTGCGGTGAACCGCGAGACAGGCGGCCCGGCCACGCGCTATGTTCACCCCAGGACCGGTCGGTCCGTGGTGATCGATGACACGACCGGAGAGGTGATCCATGTCGGCGGCGACGGCTTCATCTACTGAGTGGACCGAGGTCCACGTTCGCCTGCTCGACGAGGCGGTGGACGTCTGGCGCCCGGTCAAGGCTCGGGCGGTGAGCGAGCACGTCTTCAGACTGTCCGATGCGTCCACCCCCCCGGATGAACGCTGGAGCTTCGCTCCCGGGGACGAAGTCGTGGTGGAGCGTCGCCCCCGAGACGGAGGCGAGGTTCTGATCGCGATCGCACGCGCCACCGACCTGGACGAGCCTTCAAGCCGCTGGCTTCGGAAGGCTGGCTGACCTTGGCTTCCGCCCGGCCGGACGCCTCGCTGCCCACCATCCTCGTCGTCGCCGCGGCCTTGATCGACGCGGACGGGCGGGTGCTGATCGCGCAGCGGCCGGAGGGCAAGCAGCTCGCGGGACTGTGGGAGTTTCCGGGCGGCAAGGTCGAGCCTGGCGAGCGGCCGGAGGAGGCGCTGATCCGCGAGTTGCGCGAGGAGCTGGGGATCGAGGTGAGGGAGGCCTGCCTCGCGCCCTTCGTGTTCGCCAGCCACGCTTACGATTCATTTCACCTGCTCATGCCACTCTACCTCTGCCGCCGCTGGTCGGGGGTGGTCCGCGCCTCGGAACACAAGGCGCTGAAGTGGGTGAAGCCGTCCGGCCTGTCGGCCTATCCGATGCCGCCGGCGGACGAACCTTTGGTCGCCTGGCTGCGCGACCTGCTCTGACGCCCGCAAAGGAGGGGCGGCCGGATGAAGCGCTTCCTGTCCCGCTTCCGCGACGACCGGTCCGGCGCCACGGCGCTGGAGTACGGCCTGATCATCGCGCTGATCTTCCTGGTCATCCTGTCGGCGCTGACGGCCTTCGGCGGGACCTCCAGCGGCATCTTCAACGCGGCGATGAACACGCTGAAGGCGGCGATGGGGGGCTAGGGCTCCTCCGCCCCCGTCCATTCCTTCACTCCGAGCGCGTCCGCCAGTCGCATGCGGGCCGAGCCGCGCGGCAGCGGCTTCTGCTGGCTCTCGTGCGGGGCCCAGCCGGCCAGATGCACGATCTCGAAGGTCGCGGGCAGCCGACCGTCCGGCTCCGCGTGGCGCTCGGCGTAGAGCTGAGCCGCCCGCGCGACCACCGCCCGGCGCAGCGGCCGGATGGGGCCGAGGAGGCTGTTGGTCTCGCCCATGGCTCTCAGGTCCTGGAACAGACGGAACGGGTCGCGATAGCGTACGGTCAGCCGGTCCACGTCCGAGACGGGAAGAGCGAAGCCCGCCCTTTGCAGCAGGGCCGCGCCGTCGAAGCCGTCGGCGAAGGGGGAGACCCGCGCCTGGGCGCCGCCGGTCAGGTCCAGTTCGGCCTCCGTCAGCGCGCCGCGAAGCTCCTTCAGCGTCCCGGCGCCCAGCAGGGCGCCGATGAACAGGCCATCGGGTTTGAGCGCGCGGCGGATCTGGGAGAGCGCTCCCGGCAGGTCGTTGGCCCAGTGGAGGCTCATCAGGCTGATGATCAGGTCGGCCGGGCCCTCCTCGAGCTCGATGGGCCTCGCGCCCGGTTCGGCGCGGTCGGCCAGGGCGCCGACCACCCGCACCTCTCCGATGCGGCCTCGCGCCGGGCTGTCGGCGAGCGCCTCCTCGAAGGCCCCCGGGTGAGCCGACAGATCGACGGCCGCGGGAAAGTCGCGCAGGATGACCTCCAGGCTGCCCACGGCGTTCTCCGCCGCGCGGCGGTGGAGGAAATCGGCCTCGCGCCACGTCTCGCGCGACCGGTGAAGGCGTGCGAGGCGACGGGCGGGGTCGAATATCCGGGGCGGACCGGCCGCTGCGCCGGGAGAGGGGGATGTCATGACGGCGGAGGATGGGGGCTGGCGCGCCCGATTGAAACACCGATTGGCGCCTGGGCCGCGCGTCGCGGCGCTGACGCGCGGCGTGGCTGACCTGATCCTCCCGCCCCTGGCGCACGACAGTCCGGAAGCTGCGGCCGCCGCCGGACTGACGCCCGGAGCCTGGGGTCGCGTCACCTTTCTGGAGGCGCCGGTCTGCGACGGCTGCGGCTCGGCCTTCGAGATGGACGGCGGGGACTTCGCCGACAGTCGCTGCGCCGCCTGCCTCGCCGCGCCCTACGCCTTCTCTCGATGCCGCGCCGCCTGCCTCTATGACGAGCACAGCCGCGAGATCATCCTGAAGTTCAAGCATGGCGACCACCAGCCCTTCGCCGGTCTGTTCGCGCGCTGGATCAGCCGCGCGGCCGCGCCCCTGCTGGAGGAGGCGGACGCCATCGCGCCCGTGCCGCTGCATCCGTTCCGCCTCCTGGCGCGACGCTTCAATCAGGCGGCGGAGATCGCCCGGCCGCTGGCCCGCCTGTCGGAGCGCGACTTCCTGCCCGACGCCCTGGTGCGGACGCGCCGGACGACCAGCCAGGGCGGCAAGAGCGCCCGGGGTCGCCGGCTGAACGTGCGCTCGGCGTTCCAGGCGACGGAGGCCGGCGCCCGGCAGGTGCGCGGCCGGCGCGTCCTCCTGATCGACGACGTGCTGACCACCGGCGCCACGGCCGAGGCCTGCGCGAAGGCGCTGCTGGCGGCGGGAGCCCGGGCCGTGGACCTCGCCGTGATCGCCCGGGTGCGAAGCGCGCGGGAGCTTCCTACATGACGGGGCCGGTTTGATTTCGAGGAGTTCCGTCTTGGCCGAGGTCGTCATCTACACCAAGCCCGGTTGCCCCTACTGCGTGCGCGCCCTGGACCTCCTGGAGCGCAAGGGCGTCCAGCCCACGGAGATCGTCGCCGCCTTCGACCCCCCCAAGAAGGCCGAGATGGTCCAGCGCTCGGGCGGCCGCATGACCTTCCCCCAGATCTTCATCGGCGACCGCCACGTTGGCGGTTGCGACGACCTCCACGCCCTGGAGGCCCGCGGCGCGCTCGATCCCCTGCTCGCGGCCTAGATGGGCGCAACGCTGGACATCGCCCTGATCCAGACGCGCACGCCGGCGACGGCGGGGGCGGCGCTGGCCCACGTCGAGCCGCTGATCCGCGAGGCGGCCGCCGCAGGGGCGAAGTTCATCCTGACGCCGGAGGCGACCAACCTGCTGGAGCAGAGGCGGGACCGGCGCGGCCTCGTCATCGTCGAGGAAGACGCGGACGCCGCCGTGATCGGCCTGCGGCGGCTGGCCGGGGATCTGGGCGTCTGGCTGCTGATCGGCTCGGCGATCGTGAGGGCGGAGGGCGACGGACGCGCGGCCAACCGCTCGCTGCTGATCGACGACCGGGGCGGGATCGCCGCCCGGTACGACAAGCTGCACGTCTTCGACGTGGACCTCCCGAACGGCGAGACCTATCGCGAAAGCGCCGGCGTCCGGCCCGGCGACCGGGCTGCGGTCGCGGATACGCCTTGGGGCCGGCTGGGGCTGACGGTGTGCTACGATGTGCGCTTTCCGCACCTGTTCCGGCAGCTGGCCAAGGCAGGCGCGTCGATGATCGCCGTGCCGGCGGCCTTCACCGTCCCGACGGGCGAGGCGCATTGGGAGGTGCTGCTGCGCGCCCGCGCCATCGAGACCGGCGCCTTCATCCTCGCGCCCGCGCAGGGCGGTCAGCACGAGGACGGGCGGAAGACCTGGGGCCGCTCCCTGGTCGTCGATCCGTGGGGGCAGGTGATCGCTCGCGCGGAGCACGATGAGCCTTGCGTCCTGACGGCCAAGCTTGATGTGGCGGCTGTGAGCCGCGCCCGCGCGGCCGTGCCGTCCCTGACCCACGACCGCGACTTTCTCCCGCCCGCCCCATGATCCGCTACGCCCTGCAATGCGACGCCGACCACCCGTTCGAGGCCTGGTTCGGCGGCTCGTCCGACTATGACGCGCAGGCCGCGCGCGGCCTGGTCGAGTGCCCGCTGTGCGGCTCCCGAGAGGTCCGGAAGCAGATCATGGCCCCGGCGGTAGCCGGCGCCAAGCGCAGCGCGCCCGCGCCCGAGCTCGCGGCCAAGGTGCAGACCATGATGATGGAGGCGGCCAAGGAGGTCCGCGCCCACGTGGAGGCCAACTTCGACTATGTCGGCGACAGCTTCGCCCGAGAGGCCCGCGCCATTCACGAGGGCAAGTCCGAGAAGCGGGAGATCTACGGCGAGGCGACGCCCGCCGAGGTGCGCGCTCTGAAGGAGGACGGCGTGCCCTGCGCGCCGCTCCCGTCGCTGCCGCCGGAGCCCAAGAAGCTCAACTGAACGCAGCCATCATTCAGCCGCAGTTCAGGCTGGCGGGGAGATAAGGGCCGGGCTTGGGGAGGAACTCGTGAAGTCAGTCGCCTATGCCGCCGTCGCGGCCTGTCTGTTGTCGGCCTGCGCCTCCTGGACGCCGCCGCCGTTCCAGGGCGGAGAGCCCTTGCGCCTGTCGCCCGCGGAAGCGGCGGGGGCGACCGTCCGGTCCATCCATGTCACCGCGGAGCCGGACGTGGTCGACAAGGTCGCCTCCAGTCGCGATGCGGACTACCGGCGGACGTCCCAAACGGGCGAGCCCAACAGCCAGGCCGTCATGATGGCGGAGATGAGCCTGTCGAACGATGTCGGCGCCGAGATCCACAATGAGCTCCGCCGCTGCGCCACCGGCGCGCGCCCATTGAACGCCGTGGTGCGCCTGGACGACCTGCGGTGGGACGAGCGTCTGTCCTCGCTGGCCGACGCCAAGGGCTTCGACGCGCTCCAGGGCGAGGTGGAGCTGGTGGATCCCGCCCTCGGGAACGCGGTCGTCGGGCGCTACCGCATCGAGGTGGCGACCAACTCGGGCGGGCTCTTGACCCGCATCCTGTCGGATCGCACCGAGACCCTGGCGGAGGAGTTCGGCCGCGCCCTGTGCATGGAGGCCTTCGGCCGCAATCCGCGCGGCCCGGCCATCGAGAACAGCACGCGAGGCTGAGGCCCATGACCCTGAGCTGGCGAGCCATGGCCGAGCCTGACCTCGATCAGGTGGCGGAGATCGCGGCCATCGGCTTTCCGGACCATTTCGAGGGCCGCGCCGTCTTCGCCAACCGACTGGTTCTATGGCCTGCGGGCTGTTTCGTGCTGGCGGAGCGCGAGGCCGTCGCGGGCTATCTGGTCAGCTACCCTTGGTCCGCGGAGAGCGCGCCGGCGCTGAACACGGTGTTGGAGGGGCTGCCGTCCCGGCCCGAGCTGATCTATCTGCACGACCTGGCCCTGCGCCCGGAGGCGCGCGGGCGGGGCTGGACCGGCCCCATGATCTCGAGGCTGGCCGAACAGGCCCGGGCGGAGGGCTGGCCGGCCATGTCGCTCGTGGCCGTGAACGAGGCGGAGGGCTTCTGGCGCCGCCACGGCTTCGAACCGCTGGCAAGCGCCGCGCTCGCCGACAAGCTGGCGTCCTACGGCCCCGACGCCCGCTACATGATCCGGCGGCTGTGATCAGTCGCGGGTGGCGACCATCATGTAGTTGACGTCCGCGTCGCCCGTCTCGCTCCAGCGATCGGACATCGGATTGTACGCCACGCCGAACGGCCCCTGAATTGCGACCGGCGCCTCTGACAGCATCAGGCGGATTTCGTCGGGCTTGAGGAACTGGCGCCAGTCGTGGGTGCCGGCGGGGATCCAGCGCAGCACGTATTCCGCCCCGATCTTGGCCAGGGCCAGGCTCTTCAGCGTGCGGTTCAGCGTGGCCACGATCATCAAGCCCCCGGGTGCGATCAGGCCGGCGCTGTCCAGCAGATACCGCTTGGGGTCGGCGACGTGCTCGACCACCTCCATGTTCAGCACGAGGTCGAACGGACCGGCGCCCTCGGCGACGAGCTGCTCCACGGTGGAGGCGCGGAAGTCGATCTCCAGCCCCTGCTGGGCCGCGTGGGTCGAGGCCGTGCCGATGTTCTTCTCCGAGGCGTCGATGGCCGTGACCTCGAACCCCAGCCGGGCCATGGGCTCGGACAACAGCCCCCCGCCGCAGCCGATGTCGAGCAGCCGCAGCCCTTCGAAGGGCCGTCGCGCCCCGGCGTCGCAGCCGAACCGCTCCAGCGCCATGCGGCGGATGAAGCCCAGGCGCACCGGATTGAACTTGTGCAACGGTGCGAACGGCCCCCTGGGGTCCCACCAGGTCTCGGCGATGGCCGAGAACCGCGCGACGTCGGCGGGATCGACGGACGAGCCCGAAACTTCGGCTTTGCGCTCGGGGATGGCGTGGTTAGAAGCCGTCATGGCCCCACCGCATGAACGCAGGCGGCCTTCCACGCAAGACGAGGGCGCCCCGCCACGATGACGCGGCAAGACGGCACGCGACTGGTGATGAAGTTCGGGGGGACCTCCATGGGGGACCTCGAGCGCATCCGCCGCGCGGCGCGGATCGTGGCGGCCGAATACAACGCGGGCCACAGGATCGCGGTGGTGGTCTCCGCCATGGCGGGCAAGACCAACGAGCTCGTCGCCTGGACCGACGGCGCGGGGCGGCCCGGCCAGGGGCTGCCGCTGTCGGACGACGAATACGACACCGTGGTGGCTTCGGGCGAGCAGGTGACGGCCGGCCTGCTGGCCCTGACGTTGCGAAACCTCGGCGTGCGGGCGCGCAGCTGGATGGGCTGGCAGATCCCGATCCTCACCGACGACAGCCACGGCAAGGCCAGGATCGAGGACATACCGGGCGACGTGCTGGGCGCGGCGGTGGACACCGGCGAGATCGCGGTGATCCCCGGCTTCCAGGGCGTGACCCGCGGCGGCCGGATCACCACCCTGGGGCGGGGCGGCTCCGACACCTCGGCGGTGGCGGTGGCGGCCGCGCTCGGCTGCGCCTGTGACATCTACACGGACGTGGACGGCGTCTACACCACCGACCCCCGCATCGAGCAGAAGGCGCGGCGGCTGGCGCGCGTCTCCTACGAGGAGATGCTGGAGATGGCCTCGCTCGGCGCCAAGGTGCTCCAGACCCGCTCCGTCGAGCTGGCCATGGCGCGACGGGTGCCGGTTAGGGTCCTGTCCAGCTTCATCGAACCGGACGCGAACGGCGTCCTCCCGGAGAAGTCCGGCACCCTGATCTGCGACGAGGAGGAGATCGTGGAGAAACGCATCGTCTCGGGCGTGACCATGAGCCGGGACGAGGCCCGGATCACCCTGATCGGCCTGTCGGACCGCACCGACGCCCCGGCCGAGGTCTTCACCCGGCTGGCGGAGGCCAACGTCAACGTCGACATGATCGTGCAGAGCCAGGCCCGCACGGAGGGCGCGGTGAACCTCACCTTCACCACCGGCCGGCGCGACGCCCAGAAGGCCGCCGAGCTGATGCGCGGCGCGCAGGCGCTCCTGGGCTTCCACGACCTGCGGGTGGACGAGGACGTGGCCAAGGTGTCGGTGGTGGGCGTCGGCATGCGCAGCCACGCGGGCGTGGCCCAGACCATGTTCCGCGCCTTGGCCGACAAGGGGATCAAGTTCCAGGCGATCTCGACCTCCGAGATCAAGATCAGCGTGCTGATCGACGCGGCCTATGCGGAACTGGCGGTGCGGGCCTTGCATGCCGCCTATGGATTGGACGCAGTATAGCTTGAGCGCGCCGCCGCGGCGGCGAGGGTAGAGGATCGACGATGCCGGCAGGCGGGATGACGACGAGGGGGCCGCGCGCACTCCTCCGCCAGATCCGCGAAGCCATGGGCGGCGGCGGACCGGCTCAGGACCGGCTGAACCAGGTCGTCCGCATCATCGCCCAGTCGATGGTGGCGGAGGTCTGCTCCATCTATCTGCGGCGGGCCTCGGGCGAGCTCGAGCTGTTCGCCACCCACGGCCTGAACCCAGAGGCCGTGCACACCACGCGGCTGAAGCCGGGCGAGGGCCTGGTCGGCGAGGTGGCCCGCACGGCCGAGCCCATCAGCCTGTCGGACGCGCCGACGCACCCGAGCTTCTCCTACCGGCCCGAGACCGGCGAGGACCCCTACCACGCCTTCCTGGGCTCGCCCCTGCTGCGCGGCGGGCGGGCGATCGGCGTGCTGGTCGTGCAGAACCGGGCCGAGCGCCGCTATGACGAGGACGAGGTCGAGGACATCCAGACCATCGCCATGGTGCTGGCCGAGACGGTGGCCTCCGGCGAACTTCTGGCGGCCGACGAGCTGCGCGACATCGAGGTGGCGCCGCACCGGCCCGAACGACTGAAGGGGCAGCGGTTCGCCGAGGGCCTGGCCTTCGGCCATGTGGTGCTGCACGAGGCGCCGCTTCCCCCCGAACGGCTGCTGGCGGACAACCAGCAGGTCGAGGAGATCCGCCTGCGAGAGGCGCTGATCGCCCTGAAGGCCAATATCGACCACATGCTGGACGGCGGCATGGGCGGCCTGGCAGGCCCCTCCTACGAGGTGCTCGAGACCTATCGCATGTTTGCAGACGACCGAGGCTGGAACCGGTCGCTGGAAGAGGCGGTCAGGTCCGGCCTGACCGCCGAGGCGGCCGTGGACCGCGTGCGGAACGAGCATCGGGCCCGCTTCGCCAAGGCGCGCGACCCCTATATCCGCGAGCGGCTGCACGACTTCGAGGACCTGGCCAACCGGCTGTTGCGCGTGCTGGCCGGCGACAAGCCGGGTGAGCGCGACCTGCCGGACGACGCCATACTGGTGGCGCGCAACCTGGGGCCGGCGGATCTGCTGGAATATCCGCGCCACAGGCTGAAGGGCCTCCTGCTGGAGGAGGGTTCGGCCGCCAGCCACGCCGCCATCGTGGCGCGGGCGCTCCAGATCCCCTGCGTCGGCCGGCTGATGGGCGTGCGCGACCGCCTGTCCGAGAACGACCTGGTGATCGTCGACGGCGAGACGGGCGAGGCCTATCTGCGGCCGCGTCCGGACATGCTGGCGGCCGTGCAATCGCGCATGGAGGTGCGGAGCCAGCGCCAGGCCGAGTTCGCCAAGCTGCGCGACACGCCGGCGGTGACGCTGGATGGGCAGCGCATCACGCTCCTGACCAACGCCGGCCTCGCCGTGGACCTGGAGAACCTGAACGAGACGGGGGCGGAGGGCATCGGCCTGTTCCGCACCGAGTTCCAGTTCATGGTGTCGGACGAGCTGCCCAAGCTGACCGCCCAGACGGCGCTCTACAGGCTGGTGCTGGACGCCGCCGGCGACCGCCCCGTCACCTTCCGCACCCTGGACATCGGCGGCGACAAGGTGCTGCCCTATCTGCAGGCGGAGCGCGAGGAGAATCCCGCGCTCGGTCGCCGCGCCGTTCGCCTGGGCCTGGACCGGCCGGCCCTGCTCAGGATGCAGCTGAGGGCGCTGCTGACCGCCGCCGCCGGTCGCGAGTTGCGCGTCATGTTCCCCATGATCGCCACCGTGGACGAGTTCCGCAGCGCTCGCGAACTGGTGGACGTGGAATGCGAATGGGCGCGGCGTCGCGGGCGCGCGCTGCCGGCCTTGCTGCGCGTCGGGGCCATGATCGAATGCCCGAGCCTGCTCTGGCACCTGGATGCGCTGCTGCCGCTGACCGACTTCGTCTCCATCGGCACCAACGACCTGCTCCAGTACATGTTCGCCGCCGACCGGACGAACCCGCTGGTGGCCGAGCGCTACGACCCCATGTCGCCCCCCGCGCTCCGGGCGCTGGCCGAGATCCAGCGGAAGTGCGCCGACACTGGGACGCCCGTCTCCGTCTGCGGCGAGCTCGCGGGGCGGCCGCTGGAGGCCTTCGCCCTGCTGACGCTCGGCTACACGCGCCTGTCGGCGCCGGCCGGCGGCGTGGGACCGGTCAAGCGCATGGTGCTGACCACCGACCTCTCCGCCGCCCGGCGCGGCATGCAGAACCTGCTGGGCTCGTCCGCGGGCTCGGTACGCGGCGAGATCGAGAGCCTGGCGCGGAAGTTGAACGTGTCTGTCTGACCTGTCCCTCCACGGCACAGCTGTGGAACAGGCTTAACAAGACATTGATCGACAAGCCCTCATGAGTTATCCACAAGAGGACGGTTTCGGATGGTGGGGCCATGGCCTGAACCGTCACGCGGATATGCTAACGGGCGCCGCGTGTAGGCGTACGGTCTGTTCGATTTCAGAGCGACCGGTTTTGGGGTCGGGCGTTATGGCGCTGGATGCGGGGAATGCCCCCGAAGAATTCCGGGCTCACCCGGATTGGAAGGACCCTGTGCCTCCGATCACCGACGCGGCGACGTTGGGCGACGGCCTGCGCAAGGCGCGCGAGATGTCCGGCCGATCGCTCGCCGAACTGTCCCAGGACACGCGCGTCCACACCCGGTATCTGACGGCCCTGGAACAGAACGACTGGTCGGCCCTGCCGAACCGGGTCTTCTCCATCGGCTATGTGCGGGCCTACGCCGGCGTTCTCGGCCTGGACGAGGCTCTGGCCGTCGAGCGTTTCAAGCGGGAAAGCCCCGATCCCTCCGTGCCGCTGCAGCCGCCGGTCGGCGTCGCCTTCCAGGAAGTGAAGCGCTATTCGCCGCGCATCCTGGCCGGCGCCCTCGCGGTCCTGGTCGCCGTGATCGGCTGGAACGTGTTTCAGCGCATCCAGCTGACCCGCGCGCCCACGCCCTCGACCATCGAGAAGACGCCGGAGAGCTGGACGCTCGGAGCCGTGCCCGGCCAGGACTATCTGCGCCTCTCCGCCCCGCAGCCGGCGCCGCCGGACCAGACCACGCCCGCCCTCTACGTCACGCCCGGGCTGGAAGCCGCCCTGACCGGCGTCGATCCCGCCGACCCTGACGCCCCTCAGGCGGTCGACCTCGGCCCGGTGCAGAAGGCCTTCAACCCGCGCGGGCCCGTTCACGGCGCGGCGCCCGCCGCCTCCCAGGTCATCCTCCAGGCGAGGAAGCCCGCCAGCCTGGTGGTCCGCATGGCCGACGGCCGGGTGCTGTTCGCCCGACAGCTGGCCGCCGGCGAGGCCTGGCGCGCGCCGCTCGGCGTTTCCGCCGTGGTGGACGTGTCCGACCCCACGGCTTTCGACCTCTACCTGAACGGCGAGCACGGCGGACGGCTGACGACGCCGCAAACCCCGCTGGCGGGGCTCAACAGCCAGGCCCAGGCCCTGGCGCGCCAAGCCGCCGCCGCCCAGGCCGCCCGGCTGGAGGCGGAGCAGCGCGCGGCCCTCCAGGCCGCCGCCCAGAGCCAGCCCGCCCCGAGCGCTCCCGCGCAGCCTCAGCCGCGGCTCCAGCCCGCCGCCACGGCTCAGCCGGCCCAGGCCGCCGCCGTCCAGCCGACGGCGGGCTGATCGCCGCAAGCGGGCTGTCGTCGTGGCGCGGCCACGGCTCTTCGCCTATGTTCGAGCCCGCATGAGCGACCACACCCACGTCCGCCCCTGGCGCCAGATCGCCCGCCGCCCCAGCCGCAAGATCCGGTTGGGCTCGGTCGAGGTGGGCGGCGATGCGCCCATCACCGTCCAGTCGATGACCAACACGCCCACCGCCGACGCGGGCGCGACCATCGACCAGATCCGCCAGCTGGAGGAGGCCGGCGCCGACATCGTGCGCGTCTCCTGCCCCGACGAGGAGTCCACCGCCGCCTTCAGGACGATCGCGCGTGAAGCCAGGGTCCCGCTGGTGGCGGACATTCACTTCCACTACCGGCGCGGCATCGAGGCGGCGCAGGCCGGCGCGGCGTGCCTGCGGATCAATCCCGGCAACATCGGCTCGCCAGAGCGGGTGCGCGAAGTGGTGCAGGCGGCCAAGGACCACGGCTGCTCCATGCGCATCGGCGTGAACGCGGGCTCCCTGGAAAAGGAGCTGCTGGAGAAATACGGCGAGCCCTGCCCCGACGCCATGGTCGAGAGCGCCCTGTTCCACGCGCGCATCCTCCAGGACCTGGACTTCCACGAGTTCAAGATCTCGGTGAAGGCGTCCGACCCCTTCCTGACCGTCGCCGCCTATCAGCAGCTGGCCGACGCCATCGACTGCCCCCTGCACGTGGGGGTGACGGAGGCGGGCCCGCTCCGCACCGGCACCATCAAGAGCTCCATCGCCGTGGGCTCGCTCCTTTGGGCGGGCATAGGCGACACCATCCGCGTGTCGCTGGCCGCCGATCCGGTCGAGGAGATCAAGGTCGGCTTCGACATCCTGAAATCGCTGGGCCTGCGCCACCGGGGCGTGAACATCATCGCCTGCCCCTCCTGCGCGCGGCAGGGGTTCAACGTCATCGAGACGGTGGGGGTGCTGGAAGAGCGACTGGCCCACGTGACCACCCCCATGAGCCTGTCCATCATCGGCTGCGTGGTGAACGGCCCGGGCGAGGCGCTCTACACCGATGTCGGCTTCACCGGCGGCGGCAAGGGCGCGGGCATGGTCTACATGAACGGCAAGATCGCCCACAAGCTGGCGAACGAGGGCATGGTCGATCACATCGTGGACCTGGTGGAGCGCAAGGCCGCCGAGCTGGAGGCGGCCCGGTCGATGCAGGCCGACGCCCTCGTCGCCGCCGAATAGTTCACCCGGCGGAGCCCCTGGGCTAGGGTCTCCTCATCGCGTCACAAGGGGACCCCATGCGCATCATCTTCAAGCTGGCGCTGAGCCTCGCCCTGATCGCGGCGCCGGTCGCCGCCTGCGCCCAGGCGCAGCCCACGCCGGTGGAAGACAACGGCGGCGGAGCGCTGAACCTCGCCCCGGTCAAGATCGAGCTGGAGGCTTCACAGGGGCGCAAGGTGCCCGCGACCCTCTGGGAAGCGCCCGACGCGCGCGGCGTGATCGTCTTCGGCCACGGCCACGGCGGCACGCCCGAGGCCTATCGGCGGCTGATCCAGCGCTGGGTGGAGAGCGGCTTCATCGTCGTGGGCGCCACCCACCTCGACTCCCTCGCCCATCCCGACCGCGCCAGCTACACGCCGCAAACCGGCTTCATGACCCGGCTGGAGGACGTCAACCTGCTGGTGGCTGAGGCCGGCAGGCGCTTTCCCGGCAAGCCCGTGGTCGCCGCCGGGCACTCCTACGGCAGCTATTTCGCGGCCATCCTGGGCGGCGCGGCCACGCCCTTCGGCCCTCGCTCGAACCCCGCGGTCAAGGCGGTGGTGGCCCTCTCCTCCCCCGGCGCGATCGAGGGCCTGATCACGCCCGACACCTACAAGGAGCTGGCGACGCCGACGCTGATGGTCACGGGCGACAAGGATCTGGTGCCGGGCTTCGTCACCGACTGGACGGCCCACCGCCTGCCCTTCGACACCAGTCCGGAGGGCGGCAAGTATCTGATGCTCTTCGAAGGCGGCGACCACGCCCTGGCGCGGACTCTGGAGGGGGAGCGGTTCGACGCCATGGCCGACGCCACCGTCGACTTCATGCAGGCGATGGCCCTGCGCGATCGGGGAGCCTGGGAGCGGCTGAACAACGCCCGCCTCCCCGAGGGCGTGACCCTGGAGAAGCGCTGAGGCCATGAAGCTCTACATCACCCAGCCCTCGCCCTATGCCCGCAAATGCCGGATCGTGGCGCGGGAGCTCGGCCTGGCGGGTGGAATCCAAGAGGTGATCGCCGACCCCTACGGCGACGATCCCGCCCTGCTGGCCGCCAATCCGATCGTCCAGGTTCCGACGCTGATCGCGGGGGACGGACGGCCGGTGGTCGACAGCACGGTCATCTGCGAACACCTGAACGAGATCGGCGGCGGCGGCCTGCTGCCCGCGTCCGGTCCGGCGCGGCTGAAGGTGCGGCGGCTGGAGACGCTGGCGAACGGCGCGCTCGAGATGGGCGTCAAGCTGCTGCTGGAGCAGCGGCGGCCGGAGGGCGAGCGATCCGCCTCCTGGACAACGCGCTGGACACGCAACCTGAACGCGGCGCTGGATCGGCTGGAGGCGGAGGCGATCGCGGGCGAGCCGTTGGACATGGGTCTTGTCGCGATCGGAAGCCTGCTGACGTGGCTTGACTTCCGACACCCCACCTGGCCTGGGCCGAGACGCGGCCCAACCTGGCTCGACTCCAGAGCGTTCTGGAGGCCAGGCCAAGCTTCGGCGACGCGCGGCCTGGCTGACGCCGCTCGCCGCGGTTGACCTGACGCCCCGCGAATGCAAACTGAGCCGTAGACGTGCCGGGGGGTGCGTCGTACTCCTCAGGGACTTACTCATGTTTTCCAGTAAACTGGCGCGCGACGCCGTGCGCGCCCTTGTGCTCGCGGGTATGGCGGCATCCTTGCCTGCCTGCGCCACGATCACACGCGGCACGAATCAGCAGTTCACCGTCGAAAGCACGCCCCCGGGTGCGCGCGTGTCGACGTCCAACGGCTTCCAGTGCGACAGCACGCCCTGCACCTTCCGCATGGCGCGTCGCGACCCTTTCCGCGTGACCGTGGCGAAGGACGGCTTTGTCTCTCAGACCCAGGAGGTTGAGAGCATCTACTCCGGAAACGGCGCCGCCGGCCTCGCGGGCAATGTCGTGTTCGGCGGCGTGGTCGGCGGGGTCGTCGACGCCAGCTCCGGCGCCATGAAGGATCTGCGGCCCAACCCGCTGCACGTGACCCTGCTCACGCCCGCTCAGCACGAGGCCGCCGCCCGTGCCCAGGCGGAGGCCGCCCGCGCCACGACCTCGTCCTCATCTTCGACGGGAGAATAGTCGATGAAGACTCGGCTTTTCTCCATGGTGGCGGCTCTGACGCTCGTGGCGGGCCTGTCCGCCTGCGCGACCCCGTCCCGCCCCGAGGCTATGACGCTCGCGGCCACGACTGGCCTCGTCGCCGCGCCCGGCGACACCGGCTACAAGTCGGTGGCCACGGTGGTCGTGAACGGCGGCAGCGAGACCAATCCGCTCTGGACCGCCCAGGTTTCCAACGCCGACCTGAAGAAGGCGCTGGAGGCCTCTCTGGATGCCGCAGGCTACCTCGGCTCGGAAGGACGGCCGCTAACGGTCACGGCCAATATGGTCGAGCTCAATCAGCCCATGGCCGGGCTGGGGATGTCGGTGAACAGCCGCATCCAGTACCAGGTCTCGCGTGACGGCCAGACGATCTTCAACGACACGGTCGCCGCCACGGGCACGGCCGGCTTGTCCGACGCGCTTGCCGCCGTCGAGCGCCTCCGGATCGCAAACGAACGGTCGGTTCAGGAAAACATCAAGGAGTTCCTGAAGCGGTTTCGCGCGACCGCGAGCTAGGGCGTCGCAGGGGACGAGGCGCGCCTCGTCCCCTGCTCGCTCAGGCCATAACCCCGGTCAGCTGCAGGGTCTGGAAGCCGGCGATCAGCAGCAGGACGCTCCCCACCGCATAGGCCAGCACCTTGCGCGGCGCGCGCTTGGTGATCAGCCCGGCGAAGGGCGCCGCCAGGAGGCCGCCGACCACGAGCCCGGCCACGGCGGCCAGGTGGTTCTCCAGGGCGCCGGCCCGCTCCCAGTGACCGGTCAGCAGCGACCAGAGGAAGGTCGCGGAGATGGCGGCCGTCAGGAAGAACTCGGCCGCATTCGTTGTGCCGATGGCGCGGCGCGGCTCCTGGCCCGCCCCCACCAGGGTGGAGTTGACGGTCGAGCCCCACCCGCCGCCGCCCGCGGCGTCCAGGAAGCCGGCGAACAGGCCGACCGGCGCCATGAGCCAGGCCCGGATGCGCCGGATGCGGATGTCGTGACCGGCCCGCCACAGGATGTAGATCCCCATCAGGGCGAGATAGGCGATGATGAAGGGCTTGATGACATCGCCCTCGATCCCGGCCAGCACATAGGCGCCCGCGCAGCCCCCGATCACGCCCGCCACCGTCAGCGGCCGGAACAGCCGCCAATCCACATTGCGGTGCGCCACGTGGCTGGCGGCGGAGGCGGCGGTCGTGAACACCTCGGCTCCGTGCACGCTGGCCGAGGCGGTGGCCGGCGGCACGCCCAGCGCGAGCAGCACGGAGGTGGAGATCACGCCATAGGCCATGCCGAGCGCGCCATCGACGGCCTGCGCCAGCACCCCCACCAACAGGAAGACGAAGAAGGTTTCCACCCGGACCCCGACAGACCGCACCTCATCCGAGGCGCAAGCGCAACGGCCCCTCGGCGGGGTTGGTTGCCTCAACGGCCAAGCCGCCGCCTCGGCTGACGCGGTTGTTATCGAGCACGCCGCCGCGCTAAAGCCTGCCTCTCTCCCTTCAGGACCGCCTCCCTTTGCGTCTACCCCAGGCCCGCCTTGACCAGGTGCTCGACCGCTTCCACGAGGTGGAGGCGCGCATGGGCGCGGCCGCCGACGGCGCGGAGATCGTCCGGCTGTCGAAGGAGCATGCCGAGCTGAAGCCGGTGGCCGACGCCGTCGGCGCCCTGGCTCGCGCCCGGCGGGAGATGGACGAGCTCCAGGCGCTTCAGGACGACCCCGAGATGGCGGCCCTGGCGGCCGACGAGATGGACGCGCTGAAGGAGCGACTGCCGGAGCTGGAGCGCGACGTCGCCCTGCTGCTGGCGCCGCGCGACGCCGACGAGAACGCCTCGGCCGTGCTGGAGGTGCGGGCCGGAACGGGCGGCGACGAGGCCGCCCTGTTCGCGGGCGACCTGTTCCGCATGTACTCCCGCTACGCCCAGACGCGCGGCTGGCGCGTGGAGGTGGACAGCGTCTCCGAGGGCGAGGTCGGCGGCTACAAGGAGATCGTCGCCACCGTCACCGGCGACGGGGTCTTCGGCCGGCTCAAGTTCGAGTCGGGCGTCCACCGCGTCCAGCGCGTGCCGGCTACGGAGACGCAGGGGCGCATCCACACCTCCGCCGCCACGGTCGCCGTGCTGCCGGAGGTGGAGGACGTGGAGATCGACATCCGCGACCAGGACATCCGCATCGACACCTATCGGTCCTCGGGGGCGGGCGGCCAGCACGTGAACAAGACGGACTCGGCCGTGCGCATCACCCACATGCCCACGGGCATCGTGGTGACCAGCTCGGAGAAGAGCCAGCACGTGAACCGCGACAAGGCGATGAAGAACCTGCGCGTGCGCCTCTACGACCTGCAACGCCAGGAGAAGGACAAGGCCCGCTCCGACGCGCGCAAGAGCCAGGTGGGCTCCGGCGATCGGTCCGAGCGCATCCGCACCTACAACTTCCCGCAAGGCCGGGTCACCGACCACCGCATCGGCCTCACCTTGCACAGCCTGCCGCAGATCCTGGAAGGCGACATCGACCCCCTGCTGAACGCCCTGATCGCCGAGGATCAGGCCGCGCGTCTGGCCGACCTGGAAGCGGAGTTCGGGGGATAGGCTACTTCAGCCCGTCCTTGGCCAAGGTGTAGGCGACCACGGCGTTGGCGTGGCCGTGGCCCAGACCGTGCTCCTGCTTCAGCATGGCGACCAGCTCCATATGCCTCGCCGGATAAGCCGCCCGCACCAGCGCCTGCCAGTGCTCGACCGGCCGCCCATAGGTCTTCTCGATGGAGGGGAAGTAGGACGCCGGGCCCTTCACCTTGTCGGTCATGATGGTTTCCCTGGTTTGCGACCCGTGATGCCCTGAGGACGTGCGGGCGGCCCCCGCTCCGACAGCGATCAGAAGCCGTTCAGGCGCTTCACCACGCCGCGCAGGCGGTCGCCCGCGTCTTCGGCGAGATCGGAAGCGGCGCGTGCGAGGGCGGAGCCGGAAGGCGGGAGATCGTAGGTCTCCGCCGCCGTGCCGCCTCGTCCCTGAGTGATGTCCGAAGCGCCTTCGGCCTGCACCACTGCGGGCGGCCATAGGGCCAGGACGCGGAAGCGCGCGCCCAGAGCTCGACGCATCCAGCGGTCGATGGCGCGGCGGCGGGCAAGCCAGGACCAGACGGACGCCTCGTCCGGCAACTGTTCGATCAGCCAGTCGCGGGCGTGCGGGCGCACCGCCCAGGCGTGCAGGTCCAGCGCGCCGCGCAGGCGGATCAGGCCGGGAGCCACCGCTTCGAAGGGACCGGCCGGTTCGCGGCACCCCAGGAACAGCACGTCCCAGTCGTCGCGCGCCAGGGCGGCCGACGCCACGGCGAGTTCACTTACGGGCTCGGCGTCGTCCTCCAGGATGAGGGCTCGATCCCAGCCGCGCTCGCGCGCCAGCTTCAGCGCCTTCTTCTGCGACAGGGTCACGCCGGCGCGCGCGCCCCAGGTCGCGTCCCGCTTGCGCCCTCGGAACCAGGGCCGCTCACCGAAGCCCGGAAGCGTGCGTCCCTCGACGGCGGACAGCCGCTCGACCCCAACGCCCAGCCGCGCCGACCAGGTCGTCTCGAAGGTCGCCCAGCGATCCGGCCGCCGATCCAGATTGATCGCGAGCGCGCCATCCATGCCTGAAAGCCGGTCCATGCCCCTGGCCTAGCCCGGCTGGCGCTCCAGGTCACGTATTGCGGCGGCGCTTCATCACCTTGTCGGCCAAGGCCTCGGCGTGTCGCTGGGTGAACGACAGGGCGGCGGGCGTTCCGCGCCGCGCGCCGACGGTGTCGGCCACCACGGCCCCCCGGCGTCCCAGCGGCTTGGCCTGTCCGCGCGTCGTGTCGATGGCGGTCTGGTGCTCGATCTCGGCGTTGAGCTCGGCGCCCATGAGGATGATCTGCACCGACAGCCAGGTCCAGATGAGGAAGCCCATGACGGCGGCCAGCGGCCCATAGGTGTCGGGCCGCACGAAGGTCTGTAGATACCAGCTGAAGCCCAGCGACAGGATCAGGCTGAACGCCCCCGCGACCAGGGCGCCCACCGTCAGCCAGTGCCAGCGCGCCCGCGCCCGGCAGGGTCCGTAGCGATAGATCAGCACCATGGCCCCCACATAGGCCACGAACAGCAGCGGCCAGCGGAGGGGCGCCAATTCCGCCCAACGCCCCTCCAGCCCGAACAGGCCGAGCACCACGGGCACGCCGACCACGAGCGCCGCCACGCTCATGACCGCGAAGATGCCGCCCAGGGTGAAGATGAAACAGGTCAGATTGTAACGCACGATGTTGCGCTTCTCGACCTCGTGATAGGCGATGTTCAGGCCGTAGAAGAGGGTCTTGATCCCCCCGTTGGCGGTCCAGAGCGACAGCAGCAGCGTCCAGATAAGGGTGAAGGACAGGCCCCCCTTGTTGGCCTCGGCCAGGCGCTGCATCTGCTCGCCGATGAAGGCGGCGACCCCGGCGGGAAGCACCGAATAGAGGAAGGACAGCCTCTGCCAGGCGGCGAAGGGGTCGGCGAACAGGCCGTAGATGGTCACGAAGGCGCCGATCGTCGGGAACAGCGACAGCACCATGAAGAAGGTGACGCCGCCCGCGACGAACCCCACCCGGTCTCCGAAATAGGCGGCCGCCGTGCGGTAGAGGATGTCGATCCAGCCCTTCCAGGGAATGTGGTGCGGCCGTTCGGCCAGCCGGCCACGGCCAGGGTCACGGGCATCGTAATCCTCAGGCTTCATGACCGGCGGCGGCTCGGGCTCGGGGATCAGCTGAGGCAGCGGCGCCTCCAGCACGCCCTTGCCGCGCTGGTGCAGCAGGTGGATGGCCCCCGCGCCCGCAGCCAGGCCTGCGAGCGCCGCCGCCCCGAAGCCCATGAGGCCGCCGGAGCCCCGCCCTGATCCCGCTCGCCTTGTCATCGCGGGGGCTGAACGGGAAGCCTGGCGCTGGCGTTCCGCGCCCCCCTTTCCCCCAACCTTCGCCTCGCCTAGGGTCCGGCCAAGCCAGTCACCGGAGCCTTTCCATGCGCGCACACGCCCTGACGCTCGCCGCCGTCGCCGTCACCCTCGCCGCGGGGGGCGCCGCCAAGGCCGAGGAGGGGATGTGGACCTACGACAACTTTCCGATCGCGCGGGCAAACCAGACGCTGGGCACGCGCATCGACCAGGCGTGGCTGGACCGCGCGCGGCTGTCGTCCGTCCGGTTCGGCGGCTGTTCGGCGGGGCTGGTCTCGGCCGAGGGGCTGGTGCTGACCAACAACCACTGCGTCTCCACCTGCGTGGCCAACCTGTCCACCCAGGCCGTCAACTACGCCGCCACCGGCTTCACCCCCCGCACCCGCGGGGAGGAGCTGAAGTGCCCGGGCGCGACGGCCGAAATCCTGACGGACATCTCCGACGTGACAGAACGCGTCAGGACGGCGGGCCAGGGGCTGAGCGGCCAGGCCTTCACCCGCGCCCGCGCCGCCGAGATGGCGAAGATCGAGCGCGAGGCTTGCGGCGACGACGCGACCAAGCGTTGCCAGGTCGTGGATCTGTATCGCGGCGGTCAGTTCAAGCTCTACACCTATCGGCGCTACTCGGACGTGCGGCTGGCCTGGGCGCCGGAGGATCGTGCGGCGACCTTCGGGGGCGATCCGGACAACTTCTCCTTCCCCCGCTTCGCCATCGATGCGGCCTTCATCCGCCTGTATGAGAACGGCCGCCCGGCGGCGACGCCGACCCACTTCAAGTGGAACGCCTCCAAGCCCGTCGAAGGCTCGCCCGTCTTCGTGTCGGGAAGCCCCGGCGCCACCCAGCGCCTCCTGACCCAGGATCAGCTGCTGACCGTCCGCGACGTGGTCCTTCCGATGGACCAGCTGATCTCCTCCGAACTGCGCGGCCGCCTGATCCGCTTCAGCGAGGAAAGCGAACAGAACGCCTTCATCGCCATGGACCCGCTCTATGGGCTGGAGAACACCTACAAGCGCGGACTCGGCCGCATGCGGGCGCTGACCGACGCCGGCTTCATGGGCCGACGCGAGGCGGCGGAGCGCGAGCTGCGGCAGCGCACCACCGGGGTCGATCCCTGGGCTGGCCTGACGGCTGTTCAGCCGATCCAGCGCGAGCTCTTCCCCGCCTACAACGTGCTGGAGACGCGGGCCGGCGGAGGATCGCAGCTGTTCGCCTGGGCCCGCACCCTGGTGCGCGGCGCCCAGGAGCGCGCCAAGCCGTCCGACCAGCGCCTGCCGGAATACGCCGACAGCCGACTGGCCGCGGTTCAGGCCGGCCTCTTCGCCGAGCGGCCGACCTATCCGTCGCTGGACCAGGTGCAGCTGGAATGGTGGCTGTCCAAGACGCGCGAATGGCTGACGGCCGACGACGCGCGCGTGCGCACCCTGCTGGGCAAGGAGTCGCCGGAACAGCTGTCGCAGCGCCTGGCGTCGGGCACCAAGCTTGGAGACCCCGCCGTGCGCCGCGCCCTGTGGGAAGGCGGCCTGGCCGCCGTCCAGGCCTCCGACGATCCGCTGATCCGCTACCTGCTGGCCATTCAGGAGCCCACCCGCGCCGTGCGCGCCGAGTGGGAGGAGAAGGTGCAGGCGCCCACGGACAAGGCCGCCGAACAGCTGGCCGCCGCCCGCTTCGCCGCCTATGGCGACCAGGTCTATCCGGACGCGACCGGCACCCTGCGCCTGACCTACGGCCGCATCGAGGGGTCGGACGTGCCGGGCCAGCGCTTCGGCGCCTTCACCACCTTCGCCGGCCTGTGGGATCGCGCCACCGGCTCCGCCCCGTTCGACGTGGCGCCCAGGCTGCTGGCCGCGCGCGACCGCATTCCCGCCGACACGGTGCTGAACATGGCGGTGTCCACCGACACCATCGGCGGCTCCTCCGGCTCGCCGGCGCTGAACGCGGCGGGCGAGATCATCGGCGCCAACTTCGACTCCACCGTCCTGACCCAGCGCAACGCCTACGGCTACGACCGGGACGTGAACCGCTCGGTGATCGTGACCACCGGCGCCGTCACCGCCGCCCTGCGTCACGTCTACGGCATGGATCGGCTGGTGCGCGAACTCGGCGTGCGATGAGCGAGGAAGCCGTTCGCGTCCGCGCGGCGACCCTGGACGACCTTGAGGCGCTGAACGCCCTGATCCATCGCGCCTATCGCGGCGAGGCGGCCAAGGCCGGCTGGACGCACGAGGCCGACTTCTTGGAGGGCCAGCGAACCGATCGGGGAGAGCTGACCGCCATCCTGACCGATCCGCGTCGCGTCATGCTGGCGGCGGAGCGGGAAGGCGCGCTGATCGGCTGCGTGCAGCTGATCGACGAGGGAGAGGGGACGGCCTACCTGGGCATGCTGTCGGTCGAGCCGACCTTGCAGGCCGCGGGGCTGGGCCGGCGGCTGATGGCGGCGGCTGAAGCCGAGGTCGCGAAGCGATGGGGCGCCCGACGCATGCGCATGACCGTGATCCGTCAGCGCGAGGCCCTGATCGCCTGGTACGAGCGGCGCGGCTACAGCCTGACCGGCGTCACGGCGCCCTTTCCGCTCGACGACGAGCACTTCGGCATACCGCTCCGCCGCGACCTGGCGTTCGTCGAGCTGGCGAAGGCGCTCTAGTCCAGCTGGCGCTGGGCCTCGCTGAAGTACTGCCAGCCCGTCCAGACGGTGATGATGGCGGCGAACCACGTCAGCACGTCGGCGAACAGCTGGAAGGGCGGCAGGTAGTCGAACGGCAGGCCGAACCCGTCCCAGTTCCGCGCGAACAGCTGCAGCGCCAGCGCCACCAGCTGAACCACCGTCTTCCACTTGGCCAAGAGGGTGACCGGCAGCTCCACCCGGCCGGCGGTGGTCTCGCGCAGGGCCGAGACGGCGAACTCCCGGAACAGGATGAGGCCGCAGGGGATGACGATCTGCGGCACCGCGCCGGACGCCAGCAGCCCCAGGATGGCCCCCGTGACCAGGACCTTGTCGGCGATGGGGTCGAGGATCGCGCCCCAGCGGGTCACGGCGCCCCAACGCCGGGCCAGGAAGCCGTCCACCCAGTCGGTGGAGGCGGCCACGACGAAGATCCAGAAGCCGGTGCGGTAGAGGGCGAACTGGTCGTCCGGGCTGAGATACTGGGACACCACGGGAATGCCCCCCGTCGCCCCCGCCAGGATCAGGAACATCACCACCCCCGCCAACAGGCGCACGCCGGTCAGGATGTTCGGGATGGGGTTCACGCGCGGATGGCTCACGAGCGGGGCTCCAGGAGGTTGAGAACACGCGGGTCCAGCGGGTCCTTGAACGGGTTCACCACTCAACGCCCAAGTAGCGGGAGCCGTGCTGCATGTCTTCCGACAGGAGAAGATCGCAACCCTCCGCGGCGGCGATGGCGAGGATCAGCGCGTCCCATATCTGAAGTTCATGCGCGGCAGCGATGGAAATCGCCTGAGCCATGGTCGCAGGCTCATGAGCCGCGACCTCAGCCGTTTCACCCAGACCCAGCGCGGCGGCCTGCGCCAGGCCGCGCGGAAGCCCGCCCTTCCGGATGAGCACATTGTAGAACTCACCAACTACCTGGGTCGGGACGACCAGGTTTTCGGCAGGGATGGCGGTCAGTATCGACGCCGCCCTTTCCCGCTTTCCCGCCTCGTGATCGAGACCGGCGGCGTAGACGAGGACATTGGTGTCGACGGCGATCCTCACTCGTACCCGTCGTCGCGCGTGATGGGACCGGTGGCCACCGGAGGCAGGGAAAGCATCCAGTCGACCAGCGCGTTCTTGGCCGCCTGGCGCTCGCTCATGGAGCGAGCCTTCGCGGGACTGATGCGAGCCACAGGGCGGCCGTGCTTGGCGATGACCACCGTCTCACCCGCCTCCACCTGGCGGAGGAGAGCGGAAAAGGATCGATTGGCTTCGGCGGCGGAGACGATGCGGTCCATGCCCGGCAGAATAGTGCTTTTCACTACTTCCCTCAACCGAGGGGCTGGAACTCGCCTCCGGCGTCCATGACCCGCAGCACGCCGTCGGCGATGCCGAAGTGGAGGCCGGAGAGCTCGAGCACGCCCGCCGCCTCGCGTTCCGCGATCCAGGGGAAGGTGCGCAGGTTCCGGAGCGACAGGCGCACCACGGCCTCCTCGGCCGCCTGCTGACGCTCGGCTTCAGACGACGCATGTCTTTCGGCGTCGGCCACGGCGTCCAGGCCCTGGCTGATCCAGGGCCCCACGAACTCGCGGCAGCTGTCCGGCGCGCCCGCATGCATGGCGTTCACGCCGCCGCAGAAGGCGTGGCCCATGACCACGATGCGGCCGACCCCCAGCACCTTGACGCCGAACTCCAGGGCGGCGGAGACGCCGTGGAGGCCGCCGTCAGGCTGATACGGAGGCGCCAGGTTGGCGACGTTGCGCACCACGAACAGCTCGCCCGGGGCGGTATCGAAGATCAGGGCCGGGTCCGCCCGGCTGTCGGAGCAGGCGATCACCAGGGTGTGCGGCTTCTGCCCCTCGCGCGCCAGGGCCTCGAACTCCGCCCGCTCCTGGGGCCAGCGGGTCTCGCGAAAGCGGCGGTAGCCGGCGGTCAGCTGTTCCATGGGCGTCTTCTATTCCCCCCTCAGGCCTTGCGGAAGAAGGCGTGGACCCGCTCGGCCAGCGGCTGGTTGATGCCCTCGACCTTCATCAGGTCGGCCACGGAGGCGCGCGACACGCCCCGCGCCGAGCCGAAGGCGTGCAGCAGGGCCTTCTTGCGGCCCGGACCCACGCCCTCGATCTCGTCCAGCGGATTCTTCTTCACGTCCATGGCGCGGCGGGTGCGGTGGGCGCCGATGGCGAACCGGTGCGCCTCGTCGCGCAGCCGCTGGAGATAGTAGAGGGCCGGGCTCTTCAGCGGCAGCATGAAGGGCGGCTTGCCGGGCATGAAGAAGCGCTCGAGGCCCGCATCCCGGTCCGGCCCCTTGGCGACGCCGACGACCGGAATGTCGTGCACTCCCAGCTCGGCCATGACCTTGACGGCCTCGGCCAACTGCCCCGCGCCGCCGTCGATCAGCACCAGATCGGGCCTGACGACGTCTTCGCCCTCGTCTTCCTCCTTCACCAGGCGCGAGAAGCGGCGGCGCAGCACCTCGCGCATCATGCCGTAGTCGTCGCCGGGGGTGAGCTCGTCGCCCCGGATGTTGAACTTGCGATAATGGGTCTTCTGGAAGCCCTCGGGTCCCGCGACGATCATCCCGCCGACGGCGTTGGTCCCCTGGATGTGCGAGTTGTCGTAGACCTCGATCCGTTCGGGCCGGCTTTCCAGGCCGAACACCTCGCACAGTTCGTCCAGGATCTTGCCCGTGGCCGAGCTTTCGGCCAGGCGGCGGCCCAGCGCCTCACGGGCGTTGGTCAGGGCGTGGCGCACCAAGTCGGCCTTCTCGCCCCGGCGCGGCACGGCGATCTCGACCTTGTGCTCCGCCTTCATGGAGAAGGCTTCCGAGAGCAGCTCCACCTCGTGCGGCGAGAGGTTGGCCAGGATCAGCCGGGGGATCGGCTTGTCCTCGTAGAACTGGGCGAGGAAGGCGCCGAGGATCTCCGGGTCCGTATCGGCCCTGTCGACGCGCGGGAAGTAGGCGCGGCCGCCCCAGTTCTGGCCGGCGCGGAAGAAGAAGACCTGGACGCACGCCTGCCCGCCTTCGGCGTGGAGCGCGAGCACATCGGCCTCCTCCACGGTCTCTGGATTGATGGACTGCTCCATGGCGATGGCCGACAGGGCGCGGATGCGGTCCCGGGCGCGGGCGGCGCGTTCGAAATCGAGGTCGTCGGCCGCCTGCTGCATCTCGGCCGACAGGCGGCCGATCACCGCGCGCGACTTGCCCCGCAGGAACAGGCCCGCCTGCTCCACCAGGTCGCCGTAGTCCTCCAGCGAGATCAGGCCGGTGCAGGGCGCCGAGCAGCGCTTGATCTGGTGCAGCATGCACGGGCGGGTGCGGGTCTCGAAGACGCTGTCGGAGCAGGAGCGCAGCAGAAAGGCCTTCTGCAAGGTGTTCAGCGTCCGGTTCACCGCCCAGGTCGAGGCGAACGGTCCGAAATAGTCGCCGGGGATGGAGTGGGCCCCGCGATGCTTGCGGATCTGGGGGGCGCGGTGATCGCGCCGGATCATCAGCTCGGCGAACGACTTGTCGTCCCGGAGCACCACGTTGAAGCGGGGCTTCAGCCGCTTGATGAGGTTGCCTTCGAGCAGCAGGGCCTCGGTCTCGGTGGCCGTGACCACCAGCTCCATGGAGCGGGTCAAGGACACCATCAGCCCGATGCGCGAGGTGTGGAACCGCCCCTGCGCGTACTGGAGCACGCGCTTCTTCAGCGACCGCGCCTTGCCGACATAGAGGCAGGCGCCGTCCTCGCCGTACATGCGATAGACGCCGGGCTTGTCGGGCGCGCGCCGCGCCTCGTCGCGGATCAGATCCGCGCCGGTTGGCGGCGTTGCGGCTGGGGCGTCGGCGTCGGAGGGCATCGGAGCCGATATAGGCTCAGGCGCGGCGGACCAGAACCACGCCGGCGATCACCAGGGCCACGCCCGCCACCTTGGCCAGGTTCATGGGCTGCTTCGGGACCCCCAGGGCGCCGAAATGGTCCAGCAGCAGCGCGACCAGCAGCTGGCCCGCCACCATCAGGGTTATGGTCAGCGCCGCGCCCAGGCGGGGGACCCCCCAGGCCGCGGCCACGACGAAGACCGCGCCGTAGAGGCCGCCGACCCAGGCCCACCACGGCAGAGTTCGCGTCGCCGTCCAGTCCGGTCGCGCTTGCAACGCCAGAGCCAGCAGTCCGAGCGCGGCGGCGCCGACCGCGAAGGAGACGAAGGCGGCGTTCACCGGACTTCCGAGCGCGCCCATCAGGCGAGCGTTGGTCGGCGCCTGGAGCGCGGTCGCGCCGCCGGCCAGCACCACGGCGAGAAGGATCAGGAGGCCAGGGTTCATGTGAAGCGGCCTAGCAAGCCGCTCCCGCACTGAACAGGGGCTGCCGGACACGGCGGGGATCCGGAAACCGGCCGATCAGTCCTCCATCCTGAAGCGGACGGTGAACACCACCGTGCTGTCCACGCTGGTCCCGTCCAGCTGCTGGGGGGCCAGGCGAGCGTGGCGCGTGCCGGCGAGCGCGGCCTCCGCGAAGCCGGCTCCTTCGGGCGACTCGCTCAGCACTTCGCAGGCGCCGAGCACGCCTTCGGCCATGCCCTCGCAGCGCAGGGAGACCGCGCCCTCTTCGATGCCTTGTCGAAGGGCCTGGGAAGGATAGATGGGCTGAGGGCGCCGCACCCACCGCGGGCTTTGAACGGCGACCCCGTTCCGGTCCAGGCGCGGCTCGGACGGCGCGGGAACGGGCGGCGGGGCGGGCTCCGGGAGCGGGGCGGCGGATAGAGCTTGGGGCGCCTTCGGTGGGGGAAACGGCGGCTGCACCCGACCGGTAAGCAGCGTTGCGACCAGGGCCAGCCAGGCCAGAGCCAGGAGGCCGACGACGACGGTCCAGATGATCCGCGCGCGGTCGGCGCCCTCGGGACGCTCCGGCTTTCGGCCCATGTCGACCATCGATCCCCCTGGCCGAGCGGCTAGGCCGCGTACTTCGCAAGATCCTCGTCGGAGATCTCTTCGTTGGAATAGACCTGCTGCACGTCGTCCTCGGCGTCCAGCGCGTCCAGCAGCTTCATCAGGGTGGCGACCTGATCGCCGGTGACCGGCACGGTCGACTGCGGCTTCCACACGATGGCGGTGGACTTCGGGTCGCCCAGCGCCTTGGACAGGGCCTCGGCCACCTCGTTCAGGTCCTCGAAGGCCGTCCAGATCACATGCCCGGGCGCGTCCTCGTAGATGTCCGGCTTGACCAGATCGCTCTCGACGTCCTGAGCGCCCGCCTCGATTGCGGCTTCCATGACGGCGTCCTCCGTCCCCGCTTCGGCCGGATAGTGGATGCGGCCGACGCGGTCCCACATGAAGGCGACGGAGTTCGGTTCGCCGACCGCGCCGCCGTTCTTGGCGAAGGCCGCGCGCACGCCGGAAGCGGCGCGGTTGCGGTTGTCGGTCAAGACCTCGACGATCACGCCGACGCCGCCGGGTCCCCGACCCTCGTAGCGGATCTCCTCCATGGTGTCGGTGTCGCCCGAGGAGGCCTTGTTGATCGCCCGCTGGATCACGTCCTTGGGCAGGCTTTCCGCCTTCGCATTGTTCACCGCCAGGCGCAGGCGGGGGTTCATCGCCGGATCCGGCAGGCCCGACTTGGCCGCGACGGTGATGTCGCGCGACAGCTTGGAGAACAGCTTGGAGCGCGCCGCGTCGGCCCGCCCCTTCTTGTGCATGATGTTCTTGAACTTCGAATGGCCGGCCATGCGAGGTCGTCTGCGTCCGATGATGATGTGGGAGAGGCGATTTAGCCCGCGCGCGGCGCCCTGTCACGGGCGCGGAACCCGAAAGCTTGGCGGCGATTAACGGCTGAGCCGCAAGGGAGACCGCCATGGGCGCCGAGGAAGCTCTGATCGACGACGACCTGGACGATGCCGACATCGTGGAATGGTACGAAGCCCGCCCGATGACGGTCTCCAGCCACGTCGCCACCGGCGCGGTGATCGCCGCCTTCACCCTGGGGGTGCTGACCGCCGTGGGCGCCCTGGCGCTGATGGGCCGTCTGGACGTGGACTAGGAGGCGGGTCGCCGGTTCAGCCCGGTGGCGAAGCGGCAGTCGTCCCAATCCGTCGCCAGGGCGCGGTATTCGAGGCGTGCGGCGCTCGCACTGGGAGCTTCGCGCAGCCGGTCGAGCCGGCCGCGCCCGATCTCAGCGGCCTCATCGATCGCCTGCGTCAACGATCGCTGGCGCGTCGCGGCCACGGCTCCCAGCGCGTCCCGGGCTTCGCCCCCTTGTTCCTCAAGGCGGTCGAGCTCTCCGGCCCAGTCGTCGAAGAGCGCCTCGTCGTTCTCGGCCTGTGCCGCCTCCAGCTGATCATTGGCGAAAGCGTGGAGCGCCAGGAGCCGGGCGTGACAGCTCAGGACCTCCTCATAGGGGGCGACAACTTGCGGCGCTGCGGTCGCCAGGAGGGCGATCAGGGCAACTTGGGGCAAGACCAGCACAGCGTCAGCTCCTCAGGCTTTCGAGAAAGCCGCGCATCTTCTCGTCCACCGGCACGGGACGCTTGCTGTCGCGGTCGACGTAGACGTGCACGAAGTGGCCGACGGCGGCGGCCTCGTCCTCATTGTTCCGGAACAGGCCGATCTCGTAGCGGACCGAACTCGTGCCGACGTGGGCGACGCGGACGCCCGCCTGGATCTCGTCGGGGAAGGCGGTCGGCGAGAAATAGCGGCAGCCCGTTTCGGCGACCAGGCCGATGGTCTTGCCGTGATGGATGTCCAGGACGCCGTTGACGACCAGCAGCCGGTTCACCGCCGTGTCGAACCAGGAGTAGTAGACCACATTGTTCACGTGGCCGTAGACGTCGTTGTCCATCCAGCGCGTGGAGATGGCTTGGAAGCGGCGATAGTCGCTGCGCCGGGTGCGCTCGATGGTGCCGGTCATGGGTCCTGCCTGATGTTCTCTGCTCTACTGCGGGACGGTCGGGCTTGGCTCCCGCGAGGTCAAGCGCCTAGCGTGCGGCTCGGGAGGTGATCCGCATGCAGACCCGCGCCGCCGTGCTTCGACAGTCCGGCCTGCCCCGCCCCTATGCCGAGAGCCGGCCGCTGACGATCGAGACCGTCCAGTTGCAGCCGCCCGGTCCCGGCGAAGTGCTGGTGCGGATCGAGGCGGCGGGCCTGTGCCACTCGGACCTGTCGGTGATCAACGGCGACCGGCCCCGCCCCCTGCCCATGGCGCTGGGGCACGAGGCGGCGGGGGTGGTGGAGTCGGTGGGTCCCGGCGTCGAGGACCTGTCTCCGGGCGACCGCGTCGTCATGGTCTTCATGCCGTCCTGCGGCCACTGCAACCCTTGCGCCGAGGGGCGGCCGGCCCTGTGCGAGCCCGGCGCGGCGGCGAACGGACGAGGCGAACTGCTGGGCGGTGGGCGACGACTGGACGGCGCCGAGGGTCCGCTGAACCACCACCTGGGCTGCTCCGCCTTCGCCGAGCACGCCGTCGTGTCCCGCCGGTCGCTGGTGAAGGTGGACCCGGCGCTACCGCCGGAGGAGGCGGCCCTGTTCGGCTGCGCCGTGCTCACCGGCGTGGGCGCGGTGGCGAACACGGCCGGGGTCCGGCCGGGACAGGCCGTCGTGGTGGTCGGCCTGGGCGGCGTCGGCCTCGCCTCCGTGCTGGGCGCCCTGGCGTGCGGCGCCGAGCCGGTGGTGGCGGTGGACCTGTCGGAGGAGAAGCTGGTGCTGGCCCGCTCGCTGGGGCCGGTTCTGACGGTGAACGCCGCCGACGCCGACGCGGTCGAACAGGTGCGCGCCCTCACCAGGGGCGGGGCGGACGTGGCGGTGGAGATGGCCGGCTCGGTCCGCGCCCTCGAAGCGGCGTGGAAGATGACCCGGCGCGGCGGAACGACGGTGACGGCCGGCTTGCCGCCGCCAGACGCCGCCCTGCCGGTGAACGTCGTCTCCCTGGTCGGCGAGGAACGGACGCTGAAGGGCTCCTACATCGGGACCTGCGTGCCCAGCCGCGACCTGCCCCGCTATGTGGCGCTGTTTCGTCAGGGGCGGCTGCCGGTGGACCGGCTGCTCTCCGGCGTGCTGACGCTGGACCAGATCAACGAAGGCTTCGACGCCTTGGCCGAGGGCCGGGCCGTTCGGCAGGTGCTGGTCTTCTAGCCTGGCTCGTCTCGGCGGGGGGCGGCCTGCTCCTCGCAGGCCGGCAGGCGGGGAGGCGCCGCCATTGCGCATCGCGCCGCCTCTGACCATTTAGCGCTTGTCGGCGGGGCGTCGCCGCGGTTGGGGCGCTCATATCCGTCGACGGCAGGTCGCTTTCAGGAGGACACGCCGATGACCACGCGCACCGTCATGTTCGACAGCCCCTTTCTGCTGGGCTTCGACGACATCCGGGCTCAGATCGATCGGCTCGCCCGGGCCAGCGAGACCTACCCGCCCTACAATGTGGAGCAGCGCGGCGAACGCGGCGTCCGCATCACCCTGGCGGTGGCGGGTTTCGCCCCCGACGACCTACAGATCACCGTCGAGGGCCGGCAGCTGACCATCGCAGGTCGGCGCGAGCCGGGCGCGGCGGACAGCGCCTATCTGCACCGAGGCATCGCCGCGCGCGGCTTCAACCGCGCCTTCGTCCTGGCCGACGGTCTGGAGGTCGAGGGCGCCACGCTGGAGCACGGCCTGCTGCACGTCGATCTCGCCCGCCCGGAGTCGGCCGCGACGGTGCGGCGCATCCCCATCCAGACGGCCTGAGGAAAAGGCGTCGAACCGTCCGGCGGTCCGGGCGTTGGTTATTCGAAGGAGGCGGTCATGATGACGCCGTTGATGTCAAAGGAAGAATTCGCCGGTCTCGGCGCTCCGGACCTCGTGTATGTGCGCGAGATCAGGGCCGCGGACGTCTTGGCGGACACGCCCGTCGCGGATGTCCGCGGCCTGGAAATCGATCCCGAGCAGCCGCTTTACGCCGTGCATTCGGCCGACGGCGAACGTCTGGCTGTGCTGATCGATCGCGAGAGCGCCTTCGCCGCCGCCGTGGCGCACGAGCTGGCGCCGGTTTCCGTTCACTGACGGCGGGCGGTCAGGCCGCCCGCGCCTCGTCCTTTATGAACAAGGCGCGCACCGCGTCGGCGGTTTCGGCCTGGCGCAGTTGCTCGCGCAGGCCCGGTTGACGCAGCGCCCGGGAGACCGCCGCCAGCGCCCTCAGGTGCTCGGCGCCGTCGCTCGGCGGGGCGAACAGACCGACCAGCAGATCCACCGGGCGATCATCGACCGCGCCCCAGACCACCGGCGTCTCCAGCCGCACGAAGACCGCGCAGACCCGATCCAGGCCGTCCAGCCGCGCGTGAGGTACGGCGACGCCGGCGCCGAGGCCGGTCGATCCCAGAGCCTCTCGCTCCATCAGGGCGTCGAACAATTTCTGAGCCGAGCCGCCGAGCGCGCGCACCCCCGCCTCGGCCACCTGGTGCAGGGCCTGACGCTTGGACGTGGCGCCGCAGGCGAGGACGATCCCCTCCCGCGCCAGCAGGTCATCGATGTCCATGGAAACCCCGACTCGACCGAACGCACCCCGTGCGGGGCGGGGCCCTTTAGCGGACCCGCCCCCCCGAGGGAAGCACTATGCGCTAGCGGCGGTTTGCGAACCGTGACCGTTGAGCTTGACCGGGGCCGTCCGCTCCGGATCGATCCAGCCGATGTTGCCGTCCGGCCGGCGATAGACCACCGACAGGCCGCCGTGGCCGGCGTTCCTGAACATCACCAGCGGATAGCCGGTCATGTCCAGCTCCAGCACCGCCTGACCGACCGTCAGGGTTCGCACCGAGGCGTTGGTCTCGGCGATCACCATGGCCGCCGGCGGCGCCTTGGTGGGGTCGCCGGCCTCTCCGAACTCGTCGTCCTCGACCGAATCCGGATCGCGCAGCACGGTGACGGGCACCTCGGCGGCCGCCATCTCCTCGCGCTCGGGCGACAGCCCGCGCGGGCCGGCGTGGTGGTTCTTGAGCCGGCGCTTGTAGCGTCTGACCCGCTTCTCGAGCTTGGTCAGGGCTTCAGTGAAGGCCGCGTGAGCGTCCCCCGCCTGGCCGGAGGTGAACAGCACCTGGCCCGACGCGAGTCGGACCCAGCAGTCCACCTTGAAGCCGAAACCGTCCTTGGCGACGATCACCTCGGCGTCCTGAGCGCCTCGCTCGAAATACTTGCCGACGCCGTCCTGAAGTTCCTGGGAGATGCGGGAGCCTAACGCTTCGCCGACATCCACGTGCTTGCCGCTCACCTGGATCTGCATACCCGACAGAACGCGCCGGAGCGTCGCGAGTGTCAACCGCGATCACTGTTTTGTGGCGAAGGGTCGCGCTAGCCGGTCTTCAGCATCCGCTTGCGCTCGACGCTGGACGGAATACGCAGGGCTTCGCGGTATTTGGCCACGGTGCGGCGGGCGATGTCGATGCCCGCCTCCTTCAGTATCTCGACGATCCGGTCGTCCGACAGAACGTCGCCGTCCCGCGCCTCGCCGTCGATCATGCTCTTGATGCGGTGGCGAACGGCCTCGGCGGAGTGGGTGGAGCCGCCGTCCGTGGACTGAATGGCGGCGGTGAAGAAGAACTTCAGCTCGAACACGCCGCGCGGCGTGGCGACATATTTGTTGGAGGTGACGCGGCTGACGGTGGACTCGTGCATGCCGATGGCGTCGGCGACGGTCTTCAGGTTCAGGGGCCGCAGGAACTCCACCCCGAAGGCCAGGAAGGCGTCCTGCTGGCGCACGATCTCGGAAGCCACCTTCAGGATGGTCTTGGCCCGCTGGTCCAGAGATTTGACCAGCCAGTTGGCCTGGGACGCGCAGTCGGCGACGAAGGCCTTCTCCTCGTCCGACCTCGCGCCGGCCTGCACCACGCCATGGTAGCGCTTGTCCACCAGCAGGCGCGGCAAGGTGTCCGAATTCAGCTCCACCCGCCATCCGCCGGCAGGGTCGGGACGGACCATCACGTCGGGGATCACCGTCTGCGCCGGCTCACCGCCGAAGCCGGCGCCCGGGCGCGGCGTCAGCGCCTTCAGCTCGGCGATCATGTCCGCAAGATCCTCGGCGTCCACGCCGCAGGCCTTGCGCAAGGCGGCAAGGTCCCGCTTGGCCAGCAGGTCGAGGTTGTCGAGCAGGGCGCCCATGGCCGGATCGAAGCGGTTCCGCTCCTCCAGCTGAAGCCGTAGGCATTCCGGAACCGAGCGCGCCATGACGCCGGTCGGCTCGAAGCCGTGGCAGACCTTCAGCACCGCCTCGACCCGCTCGAGGCCGCAGCCAAGGCGCTCGGCGATCTCCGCGAGCTCGCCCCGCAGGTAGCCCCCCTCGTCCACCCCGTCGATCAGCGCGAGCGCGATGGCGTGATCCGTCGCCGACAGCCCCGCGCCGGAAGCCTGCGCCTGGAGATGCTCCCACAGCGTGAGCTCCCGCGTGTCCGGCCGCTCGCCGCCCTCGCCGTCCGGAACGGCGCCGCCGCGCGAGGCGCGCGACCAATCCGACAGCCCCGGCTGGTCTTCGGGCGCCCGGTCGGACATGCGCTCGCCGGGCGCGGCGTCGCCGTAGACATCGTCTTCGCGCGCGTCCAGCGACCGCTCCCCCTCCGGGGCGCGGCCCTCGTCGAAGGCCAGTTCTGTGTCGGGCGCGGCGCTCTCGACGGCGGCCTCGGTGGGCTCGCCATCCTCGCGCTGAAGCAGGGGGTTGCGCTCCAACTCCGTCTCGACGAAGGCCTCGAGCTCGAGGTTCGACAGCTGCAGCAGCTTGATCGCCTGCTGCAGCTGGGGCGTGATGACCAGCCCCTGGCCCTGCCTGATCTCCAGCCTTTGTCCGAGCACGACCCGCCCAAGCCCCATCTGGCGCGAAACTTGCTGGCAAGGTGAAGGACAGCGGTTAACGCGGATTGAAGCGGTCGCCTGCGGAGGCGTCCGGACACGAAACCGGGCGTGTCCGGACACGTCGGCGCTGGCCGCGCGGGATCAGCAGGGCCTTCTTGTCGGCATGACCGAAGACCTCGCCCCCGCCGCGTCACCCTCCCTCGCCCGCGAGCTGTTCGACATGGCGCGAACCGTCGCGCTCGGCCTCGCTGCGGCCCTGGCGCTGCACGCTGTGCTGTTCCAGCCCTTCACCATCCCGTCAGCCTCCATGGAGCCGGGACTGCAGGTCGGCGACTACCTGGTGGTGTCCAAGTTCCGCTACGGCTGGAGCTGGGCCTCGCCCTCCCTTTCCGTCGCGCCCGGGGAGGGGCGTCTGTTCGGACGCCATCCCAAGCGTGGCGATGTCGTCGTCTTCCGCCTGCCGCGCGACCCTCGCCAGGTCTGGGTCAAGCGGGTGATCGGCCTGCCCGGCGATCGGGTGGCCGTTCGCGACGGACGCATCGTCCTCAACGGCCAGGCCGTTCCGCTGCGCCGGCTGGGCTCGGCGTTGGACGGCGGCGGGCGGCCGGTCGAGGCGCAGCTGGAGCGCCTTTCGGGAGAGGCCGGCGCCCACCGCCTTTACGATCACGGACCCGGGCTGGCGGGCGACGAACGACCCGAGATGATCGTGCCGGAAGGCCGCTATCTCGTGATGGGCGACAATCGCGACAACTCCCTGGACGGGCGCTGGTCGCAGGAGGAGGGGGTGGGCCTGCTGCCGGCCGCCAATCTGCTGGGCCGCGCCGAGCTGATCGTCGCCTCCTGGGAGCCGGGCGCCAGTCTGTTCAAGCCCTGGACCTGGGTCCGCGTGCGGTCCGGCCGCGTGCTGAAGCCGATCCGCTAGCGGGCCGCGAACTCGGCGGGCGTCAGCAGGCCGTCGCCGTTCCGATCCAGCCTGTGGAAGGTCGCCGCATCCTCTGCCCTGGATTGCGCCAGGGAGGGCGCCGCCGCGGCGCCGATGGCGAGCCCCGCCAGGGCGGCGGCGACGGCCTGCCACAGCCGTAGGCGGACGTCGGAGCGATGACGCGGCTCGATCAGGACCTCGATGTGAGACCTCACGGCCTCGCTGGCGGTCACGCCCTCGGCCTGGCAGCGGGCCATGAAGGCGGTCTTCAGCGCATGGGGCAGGCGGACCTCCAGGGTCTCGCTCTTCTTCGGCGGTCGCTGGCTCATCGGGTCCTCCTCACACGCCCGGATCATCGCCGCACTGAAAACCGGCGGCCAGTGAACAATCAGCCATACATGTCCCCGAGGTAGACGCGGCGCACCTCGGGGTCGTGGATGATGTCCTCCGAAGCGCCCTCGAACAGGACGGCGCCGTTGGCGATGATGGAGGCGCGGTCGATGATGCCGAGCGTCTCGCGCACATTGTGGTCGGTGATCAGCACGCCGATGCCCTGGCCCGACAGATAGCGGATCACCTGACGGATGTCGGCGATGGCGAGGGGGTCGATGCCGGCGAAGGGCTCGTCCAGCAGCATGAAGGACGGCTTGCCCGCCAGCGCCCGGGCGATCTCCACCCGGCGGCGCTCTCCACCCGACAGGCCCGCCGCCGGGGCGTGGCGCAGATGGTCGATGCGCAGCTCTTCCAGCAGGCGCGTCGTCTCCTCCGTCACCGCCCGCTCGGAGGTCTCGCGCAGCTCGATGACGGCCTTGACGTTCTCCTCCACCGTCATGCCCCGGAAGATGGAGGCCTCCTGCGCGAGGTAGCCCAGGCCCATGCGCGCGCGCTGGTACATGGGCTGGCCCGTGATGTCCTCGCCGTCCAGGTGAATGGTCCCGCCGTCGGGGGGGATGAGGCCGGTGATCATGTAGAAGCAGGTCGTCTTGCCCGCTCCATTAGGCCCCAGCAGTCCGGCCACCTCGCCGCGCTGAACGTCCAGGGAGACGTCGCGCACCACCTGCCGCTGGCCGAAGGCGCGCGCCAGGTTCCGCACCTTCAGACCCGTCTCGCGCGCGGGCGCCGCGGGCTCAGGCGCGGGCGCCGGCCGGTCGTGCACGTTGAGAGCGGACAGTTCCTTGCGGGCCACGGGCCGGTCAGCCGCCCCGGTTGTCGGGATAGAAGACGCCCTGGATGCGGCCGTCCTGGCCGCCGCCGCCCTCCATCCGGGCCGCCTCGGTGCGGACGTTGTAGACCAGCCGCCCGCCGGTGAGCACGTTCTGTCCCTGGCTGAGGACCACGTCGCCGGTGACCACCACCTCGTCCGTGGTCAGGTCATAGACGGCCCGGTCGCCGCGCATGGTCTGGGCCGGGGTGACGAAATAGACGCCGCCGGTCGCCTCCAGCCGCCGCAGTTCGCCCTCGGCGGTCGTGCCCACGATGGCGTCGGCGCGCAGGCGATTGCCGCCCTGGAAGACCTCGGCCCGGCCGCGCAGGGAGAAGCCGGTGGGGGTGTATTCGCCCTGGTCAGCGCCGAAGGCGACGGGCGCGTCGGCGGGGGAGCTCTGGGCGTCGCCCACGGTCGGCAGGGCGAGAAGGCCGAGGGCGGCCGTGAAGGCCAGTGTCCTGATGGTCCGCATGGTTCTACCTGCCGGCGGGGTTCATCACCCCTTGCACCTTGTTGTCGCCCTGGCCGCTGAACACGACCCGCTGCCCCTGATCGTGAATGGCATAGGCCGAAGCCGACAGGGTTCCAAGAGGGCCGGTCGCCTCCACCCACTTGTCGCCCCTCACCACGCCGGTTCGGGTGTCGACCACGGCCTCGGCCGTCCGCAGCGTCCAGCCGGAGCCGCCGTCGGAAATGCGCACGTCCGGGCCGATCACCACCGCCCGGTCCTGTTCGTTGTAGGTGCCGCCCTCGGCGGTCATCTCGGTGACCCGCCGGCCGCCCAGGTTCAGGCGCACCAGCGGTCCGACAAGGCGGAAGCGGCCGGTGCCGGGCTCCCGCACCGCGCCCTTCGCGCCGATGACGAAAGCCCGCCCCTGCGCGTCCTGTCCATGGAACATCGGGTTGTCCAGCCGCACCTCGCGGCTCTCGCTGGCCCGCTTCTCCACGCCAGACATGACGGAGCGGAAGACGGTCCAGGTCACCGCGCCCCCCGCCAGCGCCAGGATGGCGATCGGCAGCACGCGCCGCGCCAGCTGCACCCGGCGCGAGCGGCGCCGCCAGCGCGCGGCTTCCGCCGCCACCCGCGCCTCGTCCTGGTTTTCCGCTTCGGGCGCCGTCATGCGGGATCAGCTGTGGGCGAAGACGTCGATCTCGTCCCAGCCTGCGAGATCGAGGCGGGAGCGGACAGGCAGGAAGTCGAAACAGGCCTGGGCCAGGGCCGTGCGGCCCTCGCGCGCCAGCATGGTCTCCAGCCGCTCGCGCAGGGCGTGGAGGTGCAGCACGTCCGAGGCCGCATATTCCAGCTGGGCCTCCGACAGCGTCGCCGCGCCCCAGTCGGAGCTCTGCTGAGCCTTGGACATGTCGATGGACATCAACTCGCGCGTCAGGTCCTTCAGCCCGTGCCGGTCGGTGTAGGTGCGCGCCAGCTTGGAGGCGATCTTGGTGCAATAGACCGGCCGCGTCTCCACCCCCAGGTGCAGCAGGAACATGCCGATGTCGAACCGGCCGTAGTGGAAGATCTTGAGCACCGCCGGGTCGCCGAGCAGCCGCTTCAGGTTCGGGCAGTCGTAAGCGGGCCGGTTAAGCCGCACGACATGGGCGTTGCCGTCACCGGCCGACAGCTGGACCACGCACAGCGGGTCGCGCCGGAAGCGCAGCCCCATGGTCTCGGAGTCCACCGCCACCACCGGCCCGAGGTCCAGCCCGTCGGGAAGATCGCCTTCATGGAAATGGATGGTCATGCGCGCCTCGTGAACGGCTTCACCTAGCCGAGCCGGCCTCCGGAGGCGATAGCCGCAAAGAGAAAGGGCGCCGCGGCTGCCGCGACGCCCCTTCAGAAAGATGGTGCCCAGAAGAGGACTCGAACCTCCACGGCCGTTAAGCCACTGGCACCTGAAGCCAGCGCGTCTACCAATTCCGCCATCTGGGCCCGATCCGGGGATCGGAAGGCGCGGACCTCTAAGGCAGCGCCCCCGGCGCGTCAACAGGCCTTTGAGCCGCCCTCGCGTTGCGGGCGGGCGGGGGTTGGGCTAAGGCCGCCCAGCCGTCTGTTTGGGAGCGCGTCATGACTGACTTCGGGCCGGGCCTGGTCACCGTCTTCGGAGGCTCGGGCTTTGTCGGGACCCAGGTCGTTAGGGCGCTGGCCAAGCGCGGCTGGCGCGTACGCGCCGCCGTGCGCAAGCCGCACCTGGCCGGTCCCCTGCGGCCGCTGGGCGACATCGGCCAGATTCAGGCGGTGCGCTGCGACGTCACCCGCCGCGCGGACGTGGAGGCGGCCCTCGCGGGCGCGGACGCGGCGATCAACCTGGTCGGCATCCTGTTCGAGGGCGGCGGCCGCAAGTTCCAGAGCCACCACGTCGAGGCCGCGCGGCACATCGCCGAGCTGGCCCGCGACCAGGGGCTGATCCGGCTGGTGCAGGTCTCGGCCATCGGCGCCGAAGCGAAGAGCCCCTCCGCCTACGCCCGGTCCAAGGGGCAGGCGGAAGAGGCGGTGCGGAAGATCCTGCCCGAGGCGGTGATCGTGCGGCCGTCCCTGATCTTCGGTCCGGGGGACGGCTTCCTCAACCGGTTCGCGAGCCTGGCCGCGACCGCTCCGGCCCTGCCGTTGATCGGCGGCGGTCAGACGCGCTTCCAGCCGGTCTATGTCGGCGATGTCGGCGAGGCGGTGGCCCGGGCGCTGGTCAGGCGCGACGCGGCCGGCCGAACCTTCGAGCTGGGCGGACCGGAGGTGATGACCTTCGAGGAGGTGCTCCGCTACATCCTGAAGGAGACCAACCGCCGTCGCGCCCTGGTGCCTCTGCCCTTCGGCGTGGCCAAGGCGATCGGCGCGGTGGCCCAGCTCACCGCCGTCTTGGGCGTGCCGCCGCAGCTGACGGAGGATCAGGTCGAGCTGCTGAAGCGCGACAACGTCGTGGGCGACGACGCCGGGACCCTTCAGGACCTTGGAATCGATCCGACGGGCATGGAGGCCATCGCGCCGCAGTATCTGTGGCGCTATCGCCCCGGCGGCCAGTTCGCCGAACGGCCCGGCTACGCCCCGGCCGTCGCGTGACCTACATCAGGTAGATGGCCAGCAGGCCGATCGCGCCCACCCAGATCCGCCACCAGGCGAAGGGCGCGAACCCATACTGACCGACGAAGTTGATCAGGAAGCGGACCACCACCAGGCCGCTCAGGAAGGACACGACGAAGCCCACCCCGATCAGGCCGAGGGCGTGGCTGGTCAGCAGGTCCCGGCTTTCCCAGAAGTCCAGCACGAAGGCGCCCACCATGGTGGGAATGGCCAGGAAGAAGGAGAATTCCGCCGCCGCCTTCTTGTCCACGCCGAGCAGCAGGCCGCCGACGATGGTGGCGCCGGAGCGCGACACGCCCGGAATGATCGACAGGCACTGCCAGAGGCCGACGCCCAGCGCTGTCTTCCAGTTGAAGGCGAAGGCGTCGAAGGTCTTGGGCAGCGGCGCCCAGCGCTCCAGCGCGATCAGGCCGAACCCGCCGAGGATCAGCGTCACGCAGACGATGCGGACGTCGAACAGCACCTCCTTGATGAAGTCGTGCGCCAACAGGCCGATCAGGGCCGAGGGGAAGAAGGCCAGGAGAACCGAGATGGCGAACCGCCGCGCCGCCGGGTCCTTGCCCGGAAGGGCCAGCAGCACCTTCCAAAGCTTGGTGAAATAGACCGCCACCACCGCCAGGATGGCGCCCAGCTGGATCATCACGATCAGGGTGTCCCAGATCGGATCCTTCAGCCCCAGCGCCTCCTTGGTCAGGAGCAGGTGGCCCGTCGAGGAGACGGGGATGAACTCGGTCAGGCCCTCCACCAGGCCGAGAATGATCGCGATCAGCCAGTCGTGCATGGGGTCCCCGGAAGCGGCGCGCCCTCGGTCACACGCCTGGGGCGCGCCGGGGCTCCGGCCCCACATAGCGCAGGCGCGCGCGAATAGGCGAGCCGTCAATCGCCTGATCCAGCGCATGTCCGATCAGGCCGACCAGCCGGCCGAGCAGCAGCAGGTCGCAGGCGCCCGTTCGCGGCAGGTCCAGCCTGCGCGCGACCAGGGCCAAGGCCAGGGGGAAGGCGGCCCTGCCGCCGCTCGCCTCCAGAACGCGCAGGAGATCGGGCGGCAGGTCCGCGAAGGCCATGAGAGCCTGGGCGCGGGGGTCTTCACCCGGCCAATCGGGGTCGGCGAAGACCGGGGGGTCGCTCGCCAGCCGGCGCGGCTCCAGCCTGACCAGCGTCACCCACTCCGACGCCTCCCACACCGCCTGGAACAGGCGCGCGCCGGTCAGGGTGGTCAGTCCGGCGAGCGCGGCCCCAGCCAGGGGCGCGCCGCCCGCCACGGCCGTTCGCGCGGCCAGGACCGGAGGCGTCGGCGCGCCGTCGGCGGACAGCACCAGGGCGCGCCGGATCAGGTGCGCGTCCTTCTCCACCACCTTCCAGCCTCGCCCCAGCCTCTGGTGCAGGAACAGCCGCGGACCCGGACCGGCGACCGTGTCGATCGTCTCGTTCAACAGCGAGGCCGCCTCGGCCTTGAGGTCCTCCGGCGCGCGGCCGAGGGAAGAGCGGTCCTCCTCGGCCCTGCGGGCCAGGGCGGCGAAGACGCGGGCGCGCACCGACGGCCCGGGCGCCACGTCCACCCGGGGCCGCAGCAGGGCGAAGGGATCGCGCGCGGGGCCGTCCCAGAGCAGGCGCGCGGCCTCCTCCACCGACATCTCGCGCGAGAGCTCGGCGGCGTCCCGACCGCGATAGAACAGCCGCCCTTCGGCGACGAGGGACAAGCTGTTGTGCAGGTCGGCCTCGCCGCGCGAGGCGGCGCCCTGGGGCGGAGCGCGCGGCGCGTCGCCGAAAGGAAGGGCGCCGTCGCTCAGCCGCCGGATGTCGACCTCGGCGTAGAGGCTGCGACGGGGGTCCTCGGGATCGGGCCGCGCGGCGATCCGGCCCCGGCTGACATAGGCGTAGAGGGTCTGGGTCTTGACCCCCAGCCGCTCCAGCGCCTCAGCGCGCCCGATCCAGCGCTCATCCGCGGCCATGCCCCTCGTCCGAAATCGACCGCCGCCATTGGCGACGTCCCCTGAGGCGGTTCTGTGACCAAGGCGAAGCTTCCCACACGTGGCGCCGCCGCGCCCGTCGTGGCATAGCCCCTTCCATGAGCGCCCCCTCCCCCGCGCCCTACGTCCCGGCCGCGGACGCCGCGCGCGAGGTCACCCGGCTGTCCGTCGGCGTCGCTGTCGTCCTGGTGGCGCTGAAGGCCTTCGCGCTGGGCGCGTCCGGCTCGGTGGCGGTGCTGGCCTCGCTGGCGGACAGCGGGCTGGACCTGCTGGCGTCGCTCGCGACCTTCCATGCGGTCCGCTGGGCCGCCGCTCCGCCGGACGAGGACCACCGCTTCGGCCACGGCAAGGGCGAGGCGTTGGCGGCGCTGGTTCAGGCGGGCCTGATCTTCGCCTCGGCCCTGTTCATCGGCTGGGAGGCGCTGGACCGCATCCTGAACCCCCGGCCGGTCACGGGCGGCGCCTGGAGCGTCGCGGTCATCCTGCTGGCCACGGCCCTCACCGTCTGGCTGGTCTGGCGCCAGACCCGCGCCGTCCGGATCAGCGGCTCCGCGGCCGTGGCGGCGGCCGACCGGACGCACTATCTGTCGGACCTCGCCTCCAACGCCGTGGTTTTGATCGGGCTGGCTTCCGGGGCCTTCCTCGGCGCGCCGGGGCTGGACGCCGCGGCGGGGCTGATCGTCATGGTCTGGCTGGCCTGGGGGGCCTTCGGCCTGCTGCGGCAGTCGGCCGATCAGCTTCTGGACCGCGCCGCGCCCGAAGCCGACCGCGCCGCCGTCGTGGCCGCCGTGCTGGCCGATCCCCGCGTGGGCGGGGTGCACCGGCTGCGGACGCGGCTCTCGGGCGCCGTGCTGATGGTGCAGATGCACGTGGACCTCGACCCGGCCTTGAGCTTCGCCGAGGCGCACGAGATCGTCGACGCGGCCGAGCGGCGGGTGCACGCCGCCTTCCCCCAGGCCGACGTGCTGATCCACGCCGACCCGCGCGGCGCGGCGCGGCCCGCGCCGAAACCCGGCCCCTGGGAGCCGACGCGGTAAACGGCCGCTTAAGGGACGCGGCCGCAGGAAGGGCGACAGATGTCCCAGAGCGTCCTCTACCAGTTCGCCTTCGATCCCGGCTCCCGAGCCGCGCGATTGGCGCTGGGCGAGGCGAGGATCGTGTTCGTGGACACGCCCTGCCGCCCGTGGGAGCCCGATTGCCCGGTGGTGACGCTGAACCCGTCGGGCATGCCGCCCGTCTTCCAGACCACCCACAACGGCCGCGCCATCACCCTGTGCGAGCAGGCGGCCATCCTGGGCTGGGTGGAGGATCAGGCGCTGGAGCCCATCCTGCTGCCCGGCGACGTGGCCGAGCGGTCGGAGGCCCGCAGGCTGGTGGCCTGGTTCGATCGTCGCTTCACCGACGAGGTCCAGGCCGTGCTGCTGCACGAGCGGATGGAGAAGCCCCTGCTGCGGCTGGGCCCCCCCGACGCCCGGGCCCTGCGCGAGGGTCGCGACGCCCTGAAGGGGCATCTGGCCATGCTGGAGACCCTGGCCGGCGCGCGCGACTGGCTGGCCGGCCGACGCATGAGCCAGGCCGACATCGTCGCCGCCGCCCACCTGTCCATCCTCGACTATTTCGGCGAGGCGCCCTGGGGCGCGTGGCCGGCGCTCAAGACCTGGTACATGAAGATCAAGTCGCGGCCCTGTTTCCGGCCGCTCCTGGCCGACCGCTTCCCCGGCGTGCCCCCGGCGGCGCACTACGCCGAGCTGGATTTCTAGGCCCGCCTCGACAGCGCCCGCTTCGTGGCGCAGAGGCGCGGGCGCAGATGGCCGATGTCCGACCCTTCATTCGCGAGCGCGCCCTGGCGCTGGGCTTTGACGCCTGCCGCTTCGCCGACGCGCGCGCGCCCTGGGACGCGGGCGAGCGGCTGCGCCATTTCGTCGAGGCAGGGCGACATGGCGAGATGGGTTGGATGGAGACGACCCGAGAGCGCCGCGCCCACCCCACCGCCATGTGGCCCGAGGCCCGCACGGCCATCGTGCTGGGCATGAACTACGGGCCCGATCGCGACCCCCTGCCGGAGCTGGAGGACCGCCCGGCCGGCTACGTCTCCGTCTACGCCCGGGGCGACGACTACCACGAACTGATCAAGGGTCGGCTGAAGACGCTGGCGGGACAGCTGGCCGCGCGCACGGGCGAGGAGGTCAAGGTGTTCGTGGACACCGCCCCTCTGATGGAGAAGCCCCTGGCCGAGCGCGCCGGGCTGGGGTGGCAGGGGAAGCACACCAACCTCGTCAGCCGCGAGCACGGCTCCTGGCTGTTCCTGGGGGTGATTCTGACGGCGGCCGTGATCGAGCCGGACGCGCCGGAGCGGGAGCACTGCGGGTCCTGCCGAGCCTGCCTGGACATCTGCCCGACGAGCGCCTTCCCGGCGCCTTTCCAGTTGGATGCGCGGCGGTGCCTGTCCTACCTGACGATCGAATACGCGGACCCCTGGCCGGACGAGTTCCGCACGGCCATGGGCAATCGCATCTACGGCTGCGACGACTGCCTGGCGGTGTGCCCGTGGAACAAGTTCGCGCGCTCGGCCTCGGAGATCCGCCTGGCGCCGCGCGAAGGCGCGGTCCGCCCGCGACTGGCGGAGTTGGCGGCCCTGGACGACGCGGCGTTTCGCGCCCGCTTCTCCAAGAGCCCGGTCAAGCGCATCGGCCGCGACCGCTTCGTGCGCAACGTGCTCTACGCCATCGGCAACTCGGGCGACTCCGCGCTGGCGTCGAGCGCACACGCGCTGATCGACGATCCGTCAGAGGTGGTGCGGGACGCGGCGGCATGGGCAGTGGCGCGGCTCTCACCCTCCCCCTCGGGGGAGGGTGGCTGAGGCCAAGGGCCGAAGCCGGGTGGGAGGGGCGCCGCAACTCAGCCTGGCCGCCCCCACCCGATCATCGCTGCTCCGCAGCGACGATCGCCCTCCCCCATGGGGGGGGAAATGACTGTGCTAGCCGTTGGCCGTCGCCGCCGCGCTCGGCGCGCCCGGCGTGTGGGCGACGTCGAGCAGCTTGAGCCGGAACACCAGCACGGAGTGGGGCGGGATCGGGCCGGCCTGGCGATCCTTGTAGCCGAGCTCCGGCGGGACATAGACGATCCATTCGTCGCCGACCTTCATCCGCTGCAGCACCTCGCGCCACCCGGGGATGACCTCTTCGGGGGTGAAGACGGCGGGCTGGCCGCGTTCATAGGTGCTGTCGAACACCTCGCCGTTGGTCAGAGAGCCTTCGTATTCCACCCGCACCAGATCGTCGCCGTCCGGGCTGATCCCGCCCGACGGTCCCGACGCCGTCACCTTGTATTGCAGCCCCGAGGGCAGGGTGATCACGCCGGGCGCGGCGGCGTTGGTCTTGAGGAAGAAGGCGGCGGCCTGCTGCTGGCGCTCGGCCTGGGCGTTCGGATCGCCGCGACCGCAGGCCGCCACCGCCGCCAGGAGGACCAACGCCCCCGCCCTAGCCCACCCGAAGCGCATATCCCGCATCCCTCAACGCCTGGCCGATCTCGTCGGCGTGCGCGCTATCGCGCGTTTCCACGGTGATGTCGAACTCCGCGCCCTTGGCGGGAACATCCAGCCGCAGGCGGTCGTGGATCACCTCGATGATGTTGCCGCCCTGGTCGCCGATCACCTTGGCGATCCGCGACAGCATGCCCGGGCGGTCGTCGCCCAGGATGCGATAGACGGTCAGCCGCCGCTCGCGCACCAGCTCCCGGTTCAGCACCACGGCCAGCATGCGGGCGTCGATATTGCCGCCGCACAGCACCAGCCCCACGCGCCGGCCCCGGAACCGCTCCGGATAGGCCAGCAGGGCGGCGAGCCCGCCGGCGCCCGCGCCTTCGGCCACCGTCTTCTCCAGGGTGGCGAAGAAGGCCACGCCCTTTTCGAAGTCGGCCTCCTCGCACACCAGCACATCCGTCAGCAGAGGGTCGCAGAGAGCGAAGGGGATTTCCCCCACGGCCTTGATGGCGATGCCCTCGGCAATGGTCTGGCCGCCGCAGCGGGGCGTCTCGCCCTGCCGACGCGCGGTGAAGGACGGATACATGGCCGCCTCCACCCCGTAGATTTCGATTTCGGGCTTCAGCGCCTTGGCCGCGATGGAGCAGCCGGCGATCAAGCCGCCGCCGCCGATGGGGATGATCAGGGCGTCGAGGTCCGGGGCGTCCTCCAGGAACTCCAGCGCGCAGACGCCCTGGCCCGCCACGATCCCCTCGTCGTCGAAGGCGGAGACGAAGATGAAGCCCTTCTCCCGCTCCAGCCGCTTGGCCTCTTCCGTGGAACCGGAGAAGTCCAGGCCGGCGATCACCACCTCGGCGCCGTGCTTGCGGGTGCCCTCGATCTTCACGAAGGGCGTGCCCTCGGGCATGACGATGGTCACCGGCACGCCCAGCCGGGCGCCGTGATAGGCCAGGGCCTGGGCGTGATTGCCGGCCGAGGCCGCGACCACGCCGCGCTTCCGCTCCCCGGCGCTCAGCAGCGACAGGCGGTTCAGCGCGCCGCGCTCCTTGAAGGAGCCCGTGTAGTGCAGGTTGTCGAACTTCACCCACACCTCGGCGCCGGTCAGCTCCGACAGGCGGCGGGAATGGCGGGCGGGCGTGCGGTCCACCTGTCCGGCGATGCGCTCGCGCGCGGCCTGGATGTCGGCGAAGGTCACGGTCATGCGCGGGTTCAGCCTTCCCTGAAGGGCTTTCGGCCGGGTTGGCCCCGGTCTCCTCAGGCGGCTTGTGGCGCATGGCGAGAAGCGCCGCAACCTTGACCTTACGCCGCGAGTTTCCCCGGTGTAGGATGCCCACCCTGGGAGGAACCCATGTCCGCTCGCGCCCTCGCCGCAGCCCTCGCCCTGGCCTCGACCGCCGTCGCCGGCTGCGCCTCCGCGCCGATGGGCGGGCCGCCGACGATCAATCCCGGAGTCTTCCGGGGAGACGATTTCTCCTGGTCCGAGCGCAGCGGCTCAGCCGCCATCTCGGGCGTGATCACGCACCGCTCCGATGGCCGCTCCTACGCCTGCGCCGGCTCCGTCGGCCTGACGCCGGACACGCCCTACACCCGCAACCGGATTCAGCGACTCTATGGCGCCGTCGAGCGCGCCGCCGTGCCGGAAGCCGATGTGCGCAGCCGAAACCTGGCCGATCCCGGCGAGGACTATCGACGGTTCACCCGCTCGACGACCTGCCAGAACAACCGGTTCAGTTTCCAAGATCTGCCGGACGGCAGCTGGTTCGTCATCGCGCCGGTCCAGGCCCAGGGCGCGGACCGTCTGGTGCTGATGCGCCGGGTGCAGACCCGCGGCGGCCGCCCCATCAGCATCGAGCTCTAGCCCACGACGCCCTCACGCGCGACCAGAGACACGCGAGACCCGGAGTTAACCATGTTGAGCCTCAAGCCCGCGATTGCCGCTTCCGCCCTCGCCGTCGCCGCCCTGTCGGCCCTCCCCGCCCAGGCCCACCACGAGCCGCGTCACGGGGTCCGCTACGCCGGACCCAGCCAGTACGACCGTCCCGGCGACTATCGCTGCGACCGGTTCTGGGACGCCAACCGCGACGACTGCGGCGCCGCGTGGCGCGACCAGCGGCGCTATACGCATAGCTACGGCCACGGCAACGGCTATCGCTATGGCCACGCCTATCAGGGCAACTGGGGACATCAGGCGGGCGGGCGCAGCTATGAGGGCGCCTACGGGCGGCCCGACATCGTCTTCCCCGGCCACGGCCACCAGACCCGCACCTACAACAGCTACGGCCATTCGACCGCGGCGCGCGATCCGTACCGCGCCGATTGGTGCCGCCGGACCTATCGCTCCTACGATCCGGCGACAGGCTTTTACCGCACCTACGACGGCCGACTCGTGTTCTGCGGCTGACGAGGCCGTGAACCCGGCCTGACGTAGCGCCGCTCGCCATCTTTCCGCCTCAGCGGCTTGGCCTTCCGGTGCGTCAGTTCCGGAGGGCGCGTCCATGTCCCAGCACAACATCGTCGGTTCCGAAGCCTTCAAGCGCGGTCCGTTCGTCTACATCCGCTCGCTCAAGGCCGGCGGCCTGCGCCGCCGCCGCGCCAGGGTGGCCGTGGCCTTCCTCGCGGGCGCGGGCGTCATGCTGGCGGTCGGCGCCGGCGCGGCCGCCGTGGCGTTCGGCGGCTAGTCGCGAGTCCGCCCGTCGTCCGGCGGAGAGGCTCTAGGCCAGCCACACCATGCGCCGGGTGTCGACCTCGGCGCCCCTGGCGCGGCTGAACTGGCGACGCACCTCGCCCGTGTAGAGGAAGCCGGCCTTCTCCAGCACCCGTCCCGAGGCGGGATTGTCGGCGAAATGACCCGCCACCAGCGCCCGCCGCTTCCAGCGACCGCGCGCCCAGGCCAGAGCGCCTTCCAGAGCCTCCGTGGCGAAGCCCCGCCCCCAGAACGGACGCCCGACCCAGTAGCCGGCCTCCGGCGCGACGTCGCCGTCCTCGAACAGGCCCAGCACTCCGACCGGCCCGTGGTCCTCGTGGTCGATCAGGAAGGTGACGGCGCGGCGCGGGTCCTGAGAGGCCACCGCGGTGACGAACTGGCGCGCGTCTCCGTCGGCATAGGGGCTGGGCATGCGCAGCGTCATGCGCGCGATGTCGGGGTCGTTCGCCAGTTGCGCGATGCGCGCGGCGTCCCCGGGCGCGGGCGCGCGCAGGGTCAGGCGCCGGGTCTCGACGACGGGGGACTGTTCGATGACGCACATGGGCGGCCTCGCGATCTGCCGCCTCCCTTGGGGGAGGGCTCGGGCGGCTCGAGGCGGGGAAAACAGAAACGGGGAGCCTGGTGATCCAGACTCCCCGCGGGATATTCCCTCTGGTCCGGATCGCGGCTCTTTCCGAGCCCTGCGCGATCCGGTCTTGATCAGATCGCGCTTACTCGGCGGCCATCGGCATCTGGTCGTTGGCCGGAGCCGGCATGACCGACACGTAGCATCGGCCGCCGGCCTTGGTGGTGAACTTCACCGCGCCGTTGGCGAGGGCGAACAGGGTGTGGTCGCGGCCCAGGCCGACGTTGTCGCCCGGGTGCCACTTGGTGCCGCGCTGGCGCACGATGATGTTGCCGGCCAGCACCTGCTCGCCGCCGAAGCGCTTCACGCCGAGGCGCTTGGACTCGGAGTCGCGACCGTTGCGCGACGAACCACCGGATTTCTTGTGAGCCATGAGTGTGCTCCTGAACCTCTAGGTCAGCGCCGCGACGGGCGCTCGAACTCGTTGATCTTACGCTTCTTCAGCGGTGGTGTCAGCGGCGGCGGCCTTCTTGCGGGTCGCCGGCTTCTTGGCCTTGGGGGCCTCGGCTTCGGCGGTCGCGGTCGGAGCCGGCGCGGCTTCGGCGCTGGCCGTGGTCCGGGGCGCCAGGCCGCGGGCGCGGGCGTTCAGCTCAGCCTTGGTGGTCAGGTCGACCTGGCCGTCCCACTTGGCGCTCTCGCCGGCGCCTTCGATGCCGGTGATGCGAAGCACCGACTCCAGCTGGCGATGGCCCCGCGTGCGGCGGTAGCCCTGGCGACGGATCTTCTTGAAGATCTTCACCTTCTCGCCCTTGCGGGTCTCGACCAGGGTGGCCGCGACCGAGGCGCCGTCGATCAGCGGGGCGCCCAGGGTCACGCCCTTGTCGCCGCCCAGCATGAGCACCTCGCCGAAGGTCACGCCGGCGCCCGGCTCGCCTTCGAGCTTTTCAACGACCAGGAGGTCGCCCGGTTGAACCCGGTACTGCTTGCCGCCGGTCTTGATCACCGCGTACATTGGTCAGGCCTCAGCGATAACGCGAAAAGATTGCGCCCGCAGGGGACCCCCCCACGGGCGAAGAAGCGGGCTCTTATACGGAGGCGCCCCCGCGAGTCAACGCGAAACCGCCGCATGGCGCGGACGTTCGGGCGCCTGGATGCCTTTCATGACGCCACCCCCAGCCTCGCCGCCGACCGCTCCCGGCTTCTGGGCCGACCTGACCGGCCTGTCCGACCGCTGGGGCCGGACCCTGCTCTATGCGGTGTTGCTCGGGCGGCTGTCGCTGATGGCCGTCGGCGCCCTGCTGATCGCCGTCTACGGGGTGGATTCGGTGAAGTCCTTCTCGGGCGTCGTCCGAGAGATCAGCCCGCTGATGATCTTCCTGGTGGTGGCCGTCGCGCCCCTGGTCGAGAGCCTGATGCTGCTGATCATCGTCCTGGTCGCCGGGCGGCTGCTGAAGGCGCACCCGGCGGCCGTCGCCTTCCTGTCCGGCGCCCTGTTCGTGCCCCTGCACGGCCTGACGCCGGTGTCTCTGACGGTGCTGCCCTTCTTCGCGCTGATGGGATTGATCCAGCTGAACTGGATGCGACGCGGCAGGATCTGGCCGGGCCTGCTGCTGGTCATCGCCATCCACACCGTGGCCAACGCCCTGGCCGTGGCCGCGGCGCTGGCGCTCGGACCCGCCGACCTCTAGACCGTTATAGTGTAACACGCTAAGGGTCCTGGCAATGGAGCCCGCCGCCAGCAGCGCCGTCCTGGGACCCCTGCTGGCGGGCGGGTTCGCCGCCGCATTCCTGCACGCCGCCCTGCCCACCCACTGGCTGCCTTTCGCCTTGGTCAGCCGCGCCCAGGGCTGGAGCGCCGCCCAGACCCTCGCCTGCGTGGCGACGGCGGGCGCCGCCCACATCGCCTCCACCGCCGCCGTCGGCGGGCTGGCGGTGCTGGCGGGACTGGCGCTGGACAGCTGGATCAGAGGCCTTCTGCCGCTGCTCTCGGCGGGGCTGCTGGCCCTGCTGGGCGGCTACTACCTGATCCGGGCGGCCGTCCGGCGCCCGGCCCTGGCCGGGGGGCCGGCGCTGGACGCGCCTGAGCCGCGCCGCGGACAGGCGGCGGCGTTTCTCGGCCTGGTCGGCGTGATGGCCGCCTCGCCGGGCGAAGCCCTTCTGCCCTTCTACCTGACGGTGGCGCGAGAGGGCGCGGGCGTGCTGGCCCTCCTCACGCTCGTCTTCCTGGTCGGCACGGTCGCCGGCATGGCGGCCTTCACCCTTCTGGCCCGCGCCGGCGCTTCGGTGCTGCGGCTGGAGCGGCTGGCCCGGTATGAATCGGCCATCCTCGGCGCGGCCCTGCTGGCCGTCGCGCTTCTCGTCGCCTTTGGTCGGCACTAAGGATCGGGGATGGGCGCCGGCCACCACCACCATCATCACCACGGCCATGACCACGGTCACGGGCATCATCACCATGCGCCGGCCGACACCGGCGACTGGCGCTACCTCGTCGCCCTGCTGATCAACCTGGCCTTCGTGGTCTGCGAGTTCGGGGCCGGGTTGGTCAGCGGCTCCACCGCCCTGATGGCCGACGCCGGTCACAACCTGTCGGACGTGCTGGGGCTGGCCATGGCGGGCGGAGCCGCCTGGCTGGCCCGCCGGGCCGCCAACCGCCGCCGCACCTACGGCTACGGCAAGGCGACCGTGCTGGCGGCCCTGTTCAACGCGCTGTTCCTCATCTTCGCCTGCGGGGCGATCGCCCTGGAGGCCGGGCGGCGGCTGATCGACCCCCAGCCGGTGGAAAGCGGCGTGGTCATGGGGGTGGCGGCCGTCGGCTTCGTCATCAACCTGGCCACAGCCCTGCTCTTCCGGCGCGACCAGCACGCGGACCTGAACGCGCGGGGGGCCTATCTGCACATGATGGCCGACGCCGCCGTCTCCATCGGCGTGGTGATCTCCGGCGGGCTGATCCTGCTGACGGGGCTGGACGTCATCGACCCGATCGTCAGCATCGTCATCGTGGCCGTCATCCTCGTCGGCACCTGGGGCCTGCTGAAGGATTCGGTGAACCTGGCGCTGGACGCCGCGCCGCGAGGCGTGGACGTGAAGGCGGTGGAGACCGAGCTGCTGGCGCTGCCCGGCGTCACGGCCGTGCACGACCTGCACGTCTGGGGCCTGTCCACCACCCGCACCGCCCTCACCGCCCACCTGGTGCACGGGAGCGACGCACCCCAGGCTCTTCTCGCCCAGGCCCAGGCCCTGCTGCACGAGCGGTTCGACATCGACCATTCCACGCTTCAGCTGGAATCCGACGCCCTGCCCGACTGCCCGGACTGTTGAATGGGTGAATGGTGCCAGTGAGCGCCGCCCATGGCCGGGTGAGCCGCTGGCGCAAGA